>Ga0123352_10012397_pt1 | contig 13478 bp, 6 predicted proteins | sample TergutLab28metaG_FD_89700 | JGI IMG/M metagenome (GOLD analysis project Ga0123352, IMG submission 89700) | Labiotermes labralis P1 segment gut microbial communities from Petit-Saut dam, French Guiana - Lab288 P1 | ecosystem: Host-associated > Arthropoda: Insects > Digestive system > Gut ...
AAGGTGTACTGAGTGGTACACTGTTGGAAGGTGTACTGAGTGGTACACTGTTGGAAGGTGTACTGAGTGGTACACTGTTGGAAGGTGTACTGAGTGGTACACTGTTGGAAGGTGTACTGAGTGGTACACTGTTGGAAGGTATACTGAGTGGTAAACTGTTGGAAGGTATACTGAGTGGTAAACTGTTGGAAGGTATACTGAGTGGTAAACTGTTGGAAGGCAGGCAGATAAATTATACCGACATTTCTCAGGCACTTCTGGCATGTGCTATAGCCGCTTGTCACTTTTCGACAGTAACGGTAAATGTGTTTCGTCTTATGAAGTTGATGAATGGTCGTATTGGCAGATTTGTAACTGCCATAGAGAGGCTTTTTGTTCTACCCGTAAAATTTTCGAAATATACTTGGAATATTCCGGGTTTTAACTCCCAGCTGGGTAACTGAACACACAAACTGAACTCTTTCATGGTTTTCCTGAATCCATCCAAATGAATGCCATCCTTTTGGAATAGGTCAAATCCCTTTGAGACCTTAATTTCAATTTCTTCTTACATGATTATATTTTCTTTTCATTTAACACCGAATAAGTTCTGCGGCCGATGTAGCTTAGTTAAATAACCGTGTGCACCAACTGACAAATATCTAGACCTATTATAAAGTATAAATGTAGCAAACTGCATACAGCAAAGAAAAAGCACAGTCATGAGATCCTTATTTTGCCTACGCCCTCTAACTGCCAGAAATTTAGAAAGAAATGTAATCATTTGCTTCCCATAAGCCCGGAACCATAGATACAGCGTAATTCTACCCAGTGAGACGTGCATGAAACAGAAAGCAAGAATACACTAGTGTTCTACTGTTTGACGTTCATAGAGCCGTGCATCGTAATATTATTTCTATACTAAAACCAACAAGATGCACCGATGTATCAAACTTATTTTATTTTGGGATGACACTCTACATGTTTCGGACGGTCTTTCCGTCAGTCATCAGGAGTTCAAGACTGTACATACAGCAACAGGCATCTGTCAAACAGATACTGCTGATACGGTTGTCTGCTAAATTTGATACATCGGCGCATCTTGTTGGTTTTACTGTAGAAATAATGCTATACTGTATAGGAGCCTTGTTACGTTTTTTCCCTAAAGCGTGTCGTATTGTATCGAGAGATGTTAACTCCATCCGTGCATTGACGGCAACAAGCCACCCTATTCATAAGGGTTGGTTTTTGTGCGAGTAAGCTCTTAAGGAAATGCTGTATTGATACCCGTGAAGCGTTGCAAATTAAATTAATTTTATTGGACATGTCTAAGAGGAATAGGAATTCCCCTTTTATCATATTTCCCATATTCATTATTTGAACGTAGTGTTGTTGAAGATTGTTATTCAGTTTTTCAGTTTTTACACACTTTTTAAAATAGGTTCAATAGTTACACGTCTAAGGTTCTTTCCAGACATACTGTCTTCGACGCTCCGAATGGTCTCCGTCTACCTTGTCGACGCTCTCGTAGTCCTTCCGTCATCTTAAACAGAGTTCAGTCGCTGTTAATAAGTGACTGTTAGCCTGGCCTCTATTTCGATGGACTGTATAGGGGTCACATTAACTCACAGTACACCGTATAGTCCTACGTAACTTGTTCTTCGCTTTCTTGTCATGCATGATTTCCATCGACTGAATAAAGAGACAGTGACTTGGAAAGATACTCGTTTGTGACTTGGGAACTTCCTGCATAAAGCCTTACGTAAGATATTCATTTCCATTGAAGCTGGCTAATTATGGTTCTTTTCATTAGTTATATACGTAATTAACACGGCTTTCTTAATTAGTGGTAACATTCTTCGCGTAACTGGTCAAACTGACCTTCTGACTCTATCAGTAAAATTTCCAGTTGTGCCTATTGTTGGTCTTAGTTCCTGGACTGCAGTCCCCACCATCTATCACTTGTGTGTAATCTGACTGAATATTTGTGCTTAATGTAATTCACACATTTATTATATATTTTTATTTTGATGTTTTGCTGACCGTGCATCTCCGCATAATCTTAACAATTGACCAACTTAACGCACAAATTCTTGTTTTATAATAAACTTATTATAAAACAAGAATTTGTGCGTTAAGTTGGTCAATTGCTAAGATATTTATATTTGTTAGTATTTTGCTGATTCTCTTGCTTACTAATTTGAAGGAAGCCAGAGCCAAGAAAGGGCATATTTAAGATTTCAGACATGAGAAAATCTTTAAATTGAACTGCGATCTTCTGGGTCATTACGCTGCAAGCAATGGTAATTCATTACCAGTGTTTAGGGGCATGTAGTTTGTCACGAAACATCGGTACGGAATTAACACTACTTGCTGCATCATAAACTAGAAGAGTGCAGTTCCCATCTGCTTCACAGCTGAGGCCTGAAATCACTATTTTTTTTTTAAAGTTTTGAAGATTTGAACACTTTGGTTATAAGTGCTGACACTGACGATTAATTGTGTATGTATGTCGGCTTTCGTCATTATTTTTGAGAATTCATCTTTAGTGAAGAAGTTGCAAGGGGGTATTTACAGAAGTCGGAGGGATCAAAGAGATAGAAATGTGAAGGTCTCGAGAATGTGACCACACCTTAAAAGTTCACTGCTTGATGAAAAATGCAGCATTTTAGGTGCGGTGAGTAAAACGGTAATCTGTGAGATGTCGAAAGGTAAAGTAAAAACGTATTCCTACTGCAGGACACAGGAAAAGAGAGACTCGCATTAGCAGCCAGTTCAAAGACTGTAGTCTGAATTAGTGTTCTTTCGAACGTCTGTTTTTGCCGGAAAATACTTCACTTCACTTCACTTCTTTTCACTTCAGCAATTCCATTCGGAAGCTACGAATCTTACAACATAGCTCTATTATGGAATTTGCTTATGAAAAAAGTAAAGTTTTCCTGATATGGAAAGCACAGCTACTGAATACATGTGAACTAACCCCACGGAACAGAATTTTTCTTCAGACGAAATCCATAAACCAGCCAGCTGCTGGATCTTGTTAAGAGCCACCTTAATCCGATTAACATACTCATAGTTACAACGTGTTTTAGTTTTGTCCTCCTATTTTCTTGTCTCCAAAGTTGCCTTTTCAGGTTTTCCGAGTAACGTTTTGTACTTATCACCAGTATCGTTTATGTAGTGCACTCAACGGTAAGTAATTTAATCGTTGTCGTAAATATATTTTACGTGCGTCAACTGGTTTTAGGCCCCAGTTTCTTGGACCGTGTAGGAAATAAGTCTAAATGACCAGCGTGAACCACTATATAGCTCCTTTGGTTCTGTTGTTACATTATCGACGTACTTGACTTTAAACAGAATTATAGCCAGGCCATACAACATGTAAATAGAAAGCATCGGAATAGATTACCCAGGGTAATGAAATACTACTCCCCAACTTTGAAGAGGCTTCTGGGTACGTGAGACCGGAACGGGTCAACAAGTGGCCCAACTCCATGAAAGATGTACGACGACGACGATGATGATGATGATCCCCAGCCCATAATTACTTATGGATTTTAAGTGAAAGAAGGTATTTATATTTTACATATTCTCAAGTATTTGCGCTGGAGTGGGGACCGCGGTAGCACAGTGGTCAAGGCGCTGTGCTACAAATCGGAAGGTCGCTGATTCGATCCCAGCTGGTATCCTTGGAATTTTTAGTTGACATAAAATCCTTCCGATCGCACTATGGCTCTGGGGTCGACTCAGCCTCTAACAGAAATGAGTACCAGGAGCATTTCCTGGGGGTAAAGGCGGCCGGTGCATAAGGCTGACAACCTTACCAACCAACCTGTGCCGTTGTCATGAAATCTGGGAACCTTAACTTCCTGGAACCCTCTGGGCCACTCCAGACTTGTAATGGGACTGCTTTACCTTTTTTTTATTTGCGCTGGAGTATCCTTGCCTTATATTTACCTACAGTTACTGCAGACCTTCTGCTGGACAAAACTGTGAATGACGTCCAGAGTTCTTCTGGACTTCGCAAATTCCTGCTATCTGATGCAAACTTTCCATAACTTCAGAATTTGCTAATATATGAACTTAAAATAAATATAGGTTATATTTAATTTTTTTCGTGGGTTCCAGGCTTGGTGAATACTCAATAGGAATGCATCAGACCGACGACGGATATTGCAGACAGTGTGGTATAGGTCGAGAGCCTGTGTGAACTGGGGGTGGGGAGAATGTAGTGGTGGTCAGATATATTGGATTTACTTAAAGGGGGTGAAATTACTGGACGACGGGGTGTGTTGTGGTTTTATGGATTATTCGCCTGCTCTCGAAAGTGGAAAGATTGTGGTTATTTGATACGGTCTGGTTTGCGGAATTCTTGTTGTGTGATGTTATTACAACGGGAGAGCGACGTTATTGCTAAATATCGAGCTACATAAATTGCATGTGACAGTGAGCAGATAGCGAGAGGAGAAACAAGTAATAAATAACATGTGAAATGAGAAGAAAGGAAAGAAGGTAAGTTAAGGGAAAATATATAGAAGAAGTTAAAGGAAAATGGAACAAATGAGGAAATATATGTAAACTGAGGATGGCAACAAAGAAAAATGAGGAAGAAAAGAAGGGTTATAGAGGAGGTTAACATAAAAAGCAAGAAAATAGAAATACATAATTAGATAAGCCCATATGTATTTATTAGGAAACTATATTTTCACAGACGGGGAAAAAAGGAGAATAAAAAATAAAATGAAATGGGAATAGAATAGAGAGAATTAACAATAAAGAAAAGTGGGGAGAGCCGGAAGAATAACAGGAAAAAACAAAGGGAAAAGAAGATTGGTACGGAAGTGAAAGGTTATCAGAGGGAAAGAGAAAAATGCAAGATAAGAAGTCAAAGCAGAAACGTATATTTCGGGAGGATAAATTGAAGGTAGAATAGGAATTTAGCTGTATGTATGTAGTCTTCAGATACTGAATGATTAATTTCAATAAAAGTTCTGTGCATTTTAAATTGCGAGCCTGTCATCTAGACAACACACACACACCATAAAATTTCTCTAAATCTTAAGAGTAAATTACAGTCGACTATTATCTATTGTTAAGTTTCAATTCTTAACTCTTTCTTTGGTCGCAACTCTTACGTCATAGAGAACACTGAATTATAAAGACCAATAATGGCGATGGTACAAATGTACATACCATGTAGGTCTTAACGTGAAATGTCTGTTACTTTTGTCCGCTTGTAATCAAAATCGGGGCGTGTATTTGCAAATCTTCGTAAAAATCCCAAAATGCCATTTAACGAAAACCGTCCGGTGGGCCGGTGGGAGTCAAAGTTCAAATGCCGACAGCTGAAAGGACGGACGTGAAGATACTAACAGTTGCGTTTCGCAGCTCTTTTGCGAACGTGAAGCCCTACTGTTCAAATGTTTAGAGAACCACTCAGTGTCCTTGTCTACTATTAAGCCGCTTATTAACTTGTCCTCCCTAAGTTATTTTCTCTTACATTTGCGATGTACTTATTAATTTATTTTCGTTGCAGTCCCTAAAATTGTTAATTCTGTGGTGCAGGCTATATTTAGGGTGAGCTGTAGATTTCTGACGGGCCATGCAGTGGCGCAGTGTGCTACAAGCCGGAAGACCGCGGCTTCGATTCCCGGTGAGCTTATTGGGATTTTTATTCACTTAGTCCTTCCTGCCACACTAGGGCCTCTAAGTGAAATGAGTACCAGAGATATTTCCTGCGAAGGGAAGGGGGGGAAGAAGAGCCCAATGCGTAGGGCTGACTACCTTACTACCACTTTGGGCCGATTTTCTTGAAATCTGGTAGCCTCAACCTCCTGGAGCCCTAAGGTCCTTGCCAGGTATGTCTAGGGATAGCTTTGTAGATTAATGACATGCAGACCTACGTCCACTGAAAGAAACTGGCCTTTTGAATCAAATAGCAACATTTTGCCTTTATATGACATTTCCGAAAATTTAATCAACACGTAAATAAATATATGAGGCTGTTCTGGAAGTGATGTTCTTTATCAGATTAAATAGTTAAAGTAAGTCACAAAACCGTGAAGTAAATTCACCTGGCTTAAGTTGTGTGGGTACTGGTGGAAGTGGCACTGAGTTCCGCAATTGGAAGAGATTTCCTGGAATATTTAATGAAATTCTTACACATCACAATGATTCCGCTCCCAGGTTTTTACTCAGTTGGCTTATTACACTAAGAGAAAAGTTCGGTGGACTCCGCGACAGTAAAAAGTGCGGGTTATTTGACCAGAGTTACATAAGATACGAACCTCTAAATTCATGTTCTGCCGTAATGTTGTGTGTTCCTACAACGGCAGATAAGAACAGCCGTCCATATACTAACTCAACACTACTCCGAAACGCGAAACAAAGAATGTAACCTGAATTAATATCTTTAAGTTGGACGGAAGTGAAAGAATAGCTAGTCTTGCTTTTCTTGGTAGTTTCCGTTGCTTTGCGGTTTAGAGCCAATTGTGCGATGAGCCGTATAGACACGCAAACCCATTGTTATTATAGAAATATTGCGACAGAATAATAGGAATTGCGTGATACGTTAAGTAAGCATATTGTAACAATAACAATGAGCATTGTCATCTCTGCCTCGCCTGGCAGATGTGTGTGACCACGGTGACCGAGACAAAGCACATGCGATATGTGGGAAACGTTTCAGTTGAAGTGTGTCTCACCGTGTATATACAGAAACCGTTCCGCAAAGCTTCAAAGTCGAGTGAATGCAATTAAACTAATTTTCTCTAAATTTGACAGCGCTTTTCATAGAAACATGCCATTTCTTGCTAACTAGCTTCGTCACCGGCATGTTTCACAGTGCAACGGTTACATTTTCTCTGTACGAAAAAAATTAAATTAATTTTCTCCAAATTTGAGAGCGCTTTTCATAGAAACATGTCATTTCTTGCTAACTCATTTCGTCACCGGCATGTTTCACAGTGGAACGGTTACATTTTCTCTGTACATTAAAAAAAAAAACAAAAATTTAGAGAAATTTGTAAGATTTGATACTTTTAACTAAACTCAAAATATATTCTACAATTATTAAACATACAGTGATGTAATGTGTGGTTGTGAAACATGGGCAGGGACGGAGCAAATGAAATCATTCTTTGAAACATGGGAGCGGGAAATGCTAAGAAAGTTACATGGCCGAATAAGAGATGAAAATACATGGAGAATCGAAAATGATGAATTGCAGGTTATGTATAGGAAACCAAATATTGTAACAACAATAAAAGTAAGAAAACTGGAATGGGTTGGTTATGTAGTAAGAATAGCTGATGATAGAACGGCGAAGAAAGCATTTCTGGGGGAACCAGGCGGAAGAAGAGGAGCATAAAGACCAAAATTAAGATGGATAAACTCTGTTGAGAATGTCTGAAATCGATGGGTGTCAAGACATGGAGGAATAAAACAGAAGACAGATCTTCATGGGTTGTCATTCTGAAGGAGGCACTGGTTAAACTTAAGAACCTTATGCTAATGAAGAAGAACAATAATTTGGGTTTGCATTGATGAGGTACAAAGTAAAACTCGCTGCCGGAATACCAGCTACCTTGATGCAGTTCTTTCATGGGCTTCCTAAGCTTATCCAGAAAAATTTCGTGCACTGCCTTGTATTGTACGTTTATTTATTTCTCTTAAACCCTACGCGAATTTGTTCGCAGTTCAAGCAGGACTGCTCTAAGTATCAAAGTGTTTCTGTGCCGGTCCTCAAAAAGGAAATATTTACGTACTGAATTACAACCTTTACATCGTGGGTTCACTCTATTAAAGTGTCAGCCCGGAATATCAGAATTTAACTTTCGCAAGGAATTGAATTATTCTGTAGGTCATTCAGCCAAGAATATGAGGGCATATCACATATTTCATTGCTTTCCAGTTTACAATTTCTGGATTTGACTCCACTTACCATAGCCCATAGATTCTTATTGCAATAACTTCAAACTGCCAAAAAGTCTGTATCGGTTCTGGCTCCCAACAAAACTTTAAAATCAACAGGTCATGACTGCTGCTTCCTCTTGGAACAAAGCGATCCAAGCATGAAGCTGTCGAGTTTTCCCCATCTGGTACCGAGAATGAGATTAAGTGAAACTAGATTCCATTTTCTCCTAGGCCTTCTGATATGAAAAAAGGTAACTTTGCCTCTGCCTTTGGCCAGTTGCAGCTACGTGTAGTACTAAGTCATCTTACAAGCCTCTCTTGTTCCTTATGCATTGTACCAGTAATTTAGTGTTAGCTTCCTAAGCAGAATATCAGTACAATGTCCTCAGTATATATATATATATATATATATATATATATATATATATATTCTGTCATCGACTTTAATATTTGTGGTTTTGGCTGAACGTCTTTTTCCACCTTTAACACAGCAGGCAGAGTGCAGGACATACTGTTAACTGATCTCAGGAGCCCTAAGTCGGCATTTGTTAATGAAAGGTGGATTTATTTACTTATTTGATGTTTGCCATTTAAGTGTGCTGCTCGTTTTATCGTTATGTTTCTCTTTTCATCCTTTCACTAAACGTCTGACAGATCTGAATTTGTCATTTTTGCTGAGCACATTGTAATTTAGCTCAATGGAATGTTTTGTTTTGAAAAAAAAAATTGAATATTTTTTTGTTCAGTCATTTTGGTTTATTCTTATAATAATACCAACGAGAAGCACTAATTTCTCAAATTTATTTTTGGAATATGACTCAACATGTTTCGGACAGTAACTCTGTCCATCATCAGCAGTCTAACACTGTACACACAGCAATACATACAGGTTATGCTGACCGCTTGCTAGCAAGCAGTCAGCATAACCTGTATGTATTGCTGTGTGTACAGTGTTAGACTGCTGATGATGGACATAGTTACTGTAAGAAACATATAGACTCATAGTTGAATAAAGAGAGACCAACTTGATGTCACTTGCGTTATTATTTCATCATTTAATGCTATACATTTTTCGGGTGTTAATACATCCATCCTCAGGAGCTTGCGACTTATTTGTTGAGTTATTTCATGTGTTGTATTGTTCTGGATTCAGCCTGCATACGGATACCACACCACCCCAGCCAAACCACAACGTAACACCAACACACATCGAATCAGAGCAATACAACCCATTAAATAACTCATCAAATAAGTCGCAAGCTCCTGAGGATGGATGTATTAACTTCCGAAACATGTTGAGCAGTAAATAATGAAATAATAAAGCAAGTGACATAAAGTTGGTCTCTCTTTATTCAACTATCAAGATGATGCACGGTCCAATAAACATAAGATTCTTGTAGACTCATATTCCAAAAATAATTTTGAAAAAGTAGTGTTTCTCGTTGGTTTTATTATAAGAATATATCACGATGCACGATCCTCAGAATGTTAAAAGTCATTTTGGCCTTTGGCAGGTTCAGTTTCAGACCTGATACATGGTATTCACATGTCCCCCACGTACCCGTTTATTATCTATGAATGCATCGTCTCCGAGGAAACTGGTTGTTTGTTCTATTGTGTAGCGAAAGTGATGTATACAATATTAATTATTGTTATCTGAAGCGTTACGGCCAATTTCATCGTCACACTTGTTGGAGTCACATCCCTTGTGAAATATTGTATTATACCTGTACTTTACTGTGCTGTTTTCTTCCGTCTAATTTCCAATAACAAGATACAGGAAACACGTTATGTGACCAATTTAATTCTTTATCACTGCTGTGACCTGAGACCCTTCTACGGCAATAAATTTTTCACTGTAGTATTGATAATTGTGGATGGATGGCGTCAAAAGTGGCATAAGTTTTATCCTTTGGAAACCTTGACTTATTTAAAGATTAGACGTGGATGCGTGTCTCTTATGTTCAGTGGAGAGAGAAGAGAAAACGTGTGTCACATTATCTGATGTGTTTTATTAGGCAGACACATTTCCCAACACCTAACGCATTGTATAAGGTGACAAAATTTCTGGTACAAATTTGTAATGTTTTGCGGAGGTCCGCAATAGTGAACGGTGTAATTAATTAAACAGGACTTCGGAAGGGTTTAAAAGAAGAGGATTGTGTATATATAGGGTGTTTTATTTTCCTGCTTGGCCGATATGCGCCGGCCCAACTCTCGACCCGATGATCTACCAGTGTTGCATGGTATGCCGTATCTCGAGGGGGTTTAACAGTCGTCGACGCGAGCTAGACAAAGGGTTACAGTGATAATAACCTTTAGAGAGTGTAATAAAAACTCAGCAGAGCGTCGGGCCGGCGCTTGTCGGTAAGCAGGAAGAGAAACACTCTATGTCGAGATGTAGTGTATTTAACATTTATTTTGTCTGGAATTCTCTACTCCGAGATATACGTCGTCTGTGTTTATCATCATCATCATCATCATCATAAACATACAGGGTTGGGCCATTTGGCCCGTTCCGTCTCCAGAGTTACAGTTGTTCTCTCCATCGCTTCTTTGGTCTCCCAATTGTTCTCTTTCCTTGTGGGCTGTAACTGTATGATTTTAAAGGGATTCGGTTTTGTGGCATTCTTTGTAGGTGTAAAAGCCAGTTCCTTCTGTATTCATCTATCTTGTCTAGTATGCAGTCTGTCTGTAGTTCGCGGCGGATGAAGTCGTTTGTTTTGTAGTCATAAAAGGTGTAACCTGCCAGGGGTCTCAATGGCTTCATTTCTGCCGCCTCAATTCTTCGTCTCTGTGAGGCTGTCAACGTCCAATTTTCTGACCCGTACAAAAATGTAGGCAAAACTAGAGTGTTGTATAATTTGAAAATGGTTTCCGTTCTCACTTTCCTGAAAATAGTCCTCTTAATAGTACTAATTAATTGTACAAATTTTGCCAATTTAATTTCCACATCATTGGAAAATTGGTAAGATATGCTGCAGCCTAAATACGTGTTTAAAATTAAATAAATATTGTGTCAGTATATAAAAATCTTATAATGTGTCCAAAATGTTTCTAAAATACGATATCGTCTGACATTTATCTCAGTATTTAACCAATTTGATGCACAAAATTTGTTTCACAATAAGTTTTATTTCATGCCTCTACATGTTTCGAGCACATGTGCTCATCATCAGGAGGTCAAAACTGCATTACACAGCCTCTGGTATCCTCACACCTATAGGTGTAATGCAATTTTGACCTCCTGATGATGAGCACGTGTGCTCGAAACATGTAGAGGCATGAAATAAAACTTATTGTGAAACAAATTTTGTGCATCAAGTTGGTTAAACACTGAGATAAATATACTGAGATGTCAACAAAACGCCAAAATCGTCAGACAGTGACATAGACCATTACGTCATCAGTAAAATGCTACTAGATACGTTTCTTGGTAGTTCCGGTAGGTCTGTTAACAAGCAGGTTGTAAATTCAAATATATTGGAGCTATACTGCAGCATGGAACTGTTTTCCGCTGTTGAGCTACTGGCTTCACAGTTCCCAATGACGCAGCTGTAAAAAGTGTGACGACGACCAACCATACTACTGCAGAAATGCGAAGAGGGCGAAAGCACTTGGAATTACAACAGTAGCCAATATTTTGATACTTTATCACGATTAACCATAACAGTTGAATTTTACGCTTCTTATTTAAAGGGCATCGTCTCGCAGTATTGTTTACACATGAAGGTACGGTATCAATTTCTTGAAGTTTGTGTTAAATTTTGACATATCAAAGCGTTGTTGACCATGACAACCTAGTGCGCACCCTTGTTAAGGAAACAGGTGTTTCCTTCCCTAAGTTTGTCAATTAAAATTTATGACGTACTACCAAATACACATTAGTGTTACATACACTTATGCTTGAAATTGTGAGCTAGTATAGAGTAGTCGGTATAGTAACTCGCTACCCGCTTGATGGCCCTGGCCTCGAATCTCGGTGGAGCTGGAAATTTTCTGAACTCTTCCAGACAAGCCCTGGGGCCTACCCAGCCTCCTATATGAGTCCAACGTCATTCAAGGAGAGAAAGAGGCAGAGGCGTAGCCTTGACCACCCATTCACATCTAGCGTCGAGGCTGAAGAAAGAGTAAGGCTACACGACTATTCCATCCTGAGCCACCATGCTGTGTTCTAGGGTGAATTTTACGTTTGCTTATTGCTTTTGAAATTGCGTTGAACTAGGTAACCTGCAAGGCGTAATGCATCCCGCTATTCTTATTTTCTTTAATGATTCCACTGACAATGACTTTTGTGGATGTATCTGTCAGCCGTTGAGAACAACAGTGTGTTAAGAGCGGTCAATGTCATTACTCATACGTTGCAGGTGTTTGTAGGCATTATGTTTAATTTTGCTGACGCAAATTAAAATCTCTTCCTTTTTTATGAGCGTTCGCAAGATCGTGAGAAGCGACCATTAGCTTTTCTCATGTCTGTCTGTCCATCTGTCCATCCGCATGGAACAACGCTGTTCCCACTGGGGGGGATTTTCATGAAATCTGATATTTCATCTGTTGAGAAAATTCAAGTTTCATTAAAATCAGGCAAGAATAACGGGCACTTTAGTTGAAGACCGACGTACATTTCTGATCATATCTCGCTCGTTTCTTCTTAGAATCAGAAATGTTTCGGGCAAAACTGTAGAGAAAATTACGACACACATTTTGTGTTCAGTAAAATTCTTTAAAAAAAAATCGTGCCGTTTACAAGATTATGTGGAAAATACTGTAGAACCGGGCAGGCCACATGTGACACTATGGCGCATGCGCTATGCGTGTTGGATAACTGCGGCTATAGACACACACTTAGAATATGTAGTACTTATTGCTTTTCCACATCAACGGTAGTTGCCCGAACGCACCTCAATTTTAGGTTATACGTAAGTGCGTGTAATTAGTAGGTCTGAAATACTCCGTACGAACAGGCTGAACACCTTTTCACTATGATGTGTTTTTTTTCTTGTCTCATCCTTTCACAGTTCATACGAAACTATGCATAAATGTTGGGTGAATGTGGTATTGTAGGTCTACAGCTATTAATAATATTTTCAATAAAACACAAAAATATTTAAAGTCACTTTGCAATTAATACATAAACACAGTCCTTTCAATCAACAAAGCAAGAAAAGGGTTTCTCTTATTAGCATTTTCTTTCTCTTCGTTCTATATATTTTCATACCGTAATAAAATATAAATTTTATAATTTTATAATTACTTGATATTCTATATAGAAATGAATTTAGTTGGCAGCGTAATTTATAATTTTAAACTCAACATTCTAGGTCAGATTAATAATGACAGTTTTGGTAAATCATTCTGAACTTTAACAGTGCAAATTTAGTTAGGCCATAGGTGTGGGTGTCAGTCAATAACACAACAATACCTAAAAAAGATGTTTAATAAAGGATTAAGTAAACTACATGTTTCGGCCTAATGTGGCCATCATCAGGTTTACATCCGAAAGTATGGTGGTATTGCTTTACAGGATTGGTATGGGTATGTCACGATGGTGAGATCTCAGCATCTGTGATGTTTGTTATATGCTA
>Ga0123352_10012398_pt1 | contig 13477 bp, 8 predicted proteins | sample TergutLab28metaG_FD_89700 | JGI IMG/M metagenome (GOLD analysis project Ga0123352, IMG submission 89700) | Labiotermes labralis P1 segment gut microbial communities from Petit-Saut dam, French Guiana - Lab288 P1 | ecosystem: Host-associated > Arthropoda: Insects > Digestive system > Gut ...
TGGCGGACGCTTGTGAGTGCGGTAATGAACCTTCGGGTTCCATGAAATGCGGGGAATTTCTTGACTGGCTGCAAACCAGTTAGCTTCTCAAGAAGGACTCTGCACCATGGAGTAAGTAAGTAATAAGGAACTCCAATCAGGAAGCAGACACATACGTGTCGCAAAAATGGAAAGTGTGTTTCTTCTCGTAAAACCCTTATCACTGTTTCGGCTAGCAAGTCACAATGTTTTTAATAACTGAAATTTAATGTCTAAATCAATTTTCCCAAACCTCTGCAACTGTTACCGAAACCTTTACGAGCGTCAATAGTAGGCTCTACTGTATTCAAGCTCGGGTCAAAATAAAACTTGACCCTAGTTAGTGAGTTCTACTTTCTTGAAAAATTACAGCTGCATAACCCAGAAACTTTTAAAAATGATCGTTCTTCTTGGAATCGAAACTATGCAAATCTGACCCCACAAACAAAAATTACATATACGAATATCCTATTCCTTATTCCGGTGGTGATCTGAGAACATGCCTAAAGGGGCAAGTTTCTACATCTTGGATGACAGATGAGTGAACATGGAACATATCTTGTATTAATGGCAGGCAAAACATGGAACTAAACTTGTCCCAGCACCACTGTGTCCACAAAATATCTCACATACAGAGCAGTGAAAGGAAGTCCGGACTCCCTCGTAAGAAGCCTTGCTTATAGTAGGCCTCTGTGTCCATACAGACCTATCTCACAAGCACATGAAGTAATGAAAATGTGGCCCCCTCTGAGTTAGTCTATGGAATACATTTTACTTAACATTACGTTTAAAGACAATCTAAGAACTTCCCCTCCACAGAACTTACTACACCTCTTAACCTCAGAGTCATTCTATTTCCTCTTGAAGAGCTTTATCTGCCGAGAGTGTTGTTCAATCCCGAGCAGCCACATTCGTAAGGAAATCTCCATTTCCATCCTCCTCCTGCTATCTAGATTCCCGTTCGTAATTAGTTTCTCACGAGTTTCCACATATCGACCCCGAGTACGTTTTTCCAATTCCCCAAGCCAAGTCTTCGCTCTGTCTCCTTTCCTACACCCTTCTTAAACACTTTCAACTATACAGCCTAGCCAACCCGCTTATTGGCTCAGGAAACGAATATTTCGTTCCACGATCACCAATTAGAAAGGCGTTCTGTCAAACAAAGATTCACGGAATATACTGACATCACTGAAAAGGTAAACGTATTCTTTACGTTCACACAAGAATTGTAATACTATTATTTTATTTGGCTTCAGAGTACAGGATGGAGCGACACGTTCCTTTGAAACGAAAACAGACAAAAGTGCACATACTTAACATCATTTAGTAAACTTGCAGGTTGCTGATAAGTCCCTAGCCCGATCAGGAAGGAAACAAGCTAATGGCGTGAATTTCCTTGGGGCCTTGCCGTACAGTAAAATAAAAACTTGATGAGTGCTCGCGTCTCGATGTTGTTGAAATCGCGCGCGTCCATGACATGCTTCCGAGCTTGTTTCCGTCCTGATCGGGCTAAGGACTTATCAGCACCCCGGTAACTACTACTTGCGGTCTGTACTTTGCTCAAGTTATGAACACTACGATGCATGTATCTTCAACGTGACAGAAGCGATAATCAGTGTAGAAGCTTGCAGTTTCGTATTATTCCAAACAAACTTGTACAACAGAAGACCGCAAGAGGGTATGCGTCAAATTCGATTACAAAACAACAAGGCGAAAAGTTCAAAACGAAGTAAGTTCATCAAATACAGGGTTATTCGAAATGATTGTCGGGGTTTTAACAACTTGCCATACACAATACACTTGAGATAGGAGTATATTATTTAATAGAACAACACTCCAGTGTTTTTGTCACATATCTTACAGGTGCTCTTTATGTGCACCTTTTGTGATTCTACAAACATCAACACGATAGTGAAATGTAAGCGCACAAAACGCCTTCTCACTGCCGTTCGCCGCCATCTTAGTAAACTTCGCTCCAAGCGGAGAAATGCATAACTACTGTACACCGAACGCCATAAAAGAAAACTTTGAGAATTTCTAGATCCTTCGGTGCAACTACATACTCCCATCTCAAGTGTATTGTGTATGACAAGTTGTTAAAACCCCGACAATCATTTCGAATCACCCTGTATATATAGTGGGTACAGCTAGAGTTGGCACTACCGAATAAAACAGTGGGGTAGGGCCCAGTTCGTTCACAGACAGCAGTCGGGTAAACACCATGAAGTGATACAAGGATCACTGGGTAATAACGGGAGGAAATGCACAAAAACATAACATACAGAGAACGTAATATGATGTGTGAACGACAGTAACAGACTAAAGGGGCAAGTGTTACTAAAATTAATTACTAATGTTAAATTCCATACGCAATCGAGTAAAGAGTTTCAAAATTTTGAGTTTAGTACTACATTAAAATTTAGCTTCAGGCTGAATGTGAAACAGTAATGCACAGCCACCAGATAAATGACAACTCACCATAGAGTAGAAGGGACGACACTGATGGAAAGAAAGAATTTGGCACCGAAAGCGGTATATGAATAAATAAGGTTTAAAGAAGAGTAATGTTGCTGATGAATAAAACAGAATTTTAAGCTCATGGTTCCGTGCATCATAATTCAATGCTAATAAAAATCCAACTAGATGCAACAGTATGCAGATATCTATTTATTGCAAAGTCACTCTACATGTTTGTTGCAGTTGTCTTGTGTGGGTGTTATCTTATTTGTATTTGTTGTACTCTGTGTGCATTGGTATTTTTTTTTAGATGCCGGACTGCTGGCTAGAAGTCAGTATTCGGAAGATCCTGCGACCGGCCACCTCGACACAGGTTTTTCTTGGTTTCCCTGTGTCTAAAAGCAAATGCTCTGATGGTTCCCAAGATTTCAAGTTGCCATTACATGCTTCTCATGTAGCCCTCCCGACTTAAGTTCAGTAGTAACTTATTTCATGTTTTGTTTACATGTAAAATAACCACTGCCACCGGGTAACAACCCAATTGCAGTTAATAAATATTAATATATGTTTCGGGTGTCACAGCACCCATCATCAGGAGCACTAAAAACTGTAACCGCAGCCTCACTTACAGGTCATAATATCGGTACAGCTACTTCCCTCCAACGTGGCCTGATCGGGACGTCCCGATCAGGCCACGTTGGAGGGAAGTAGCTGTACCGATATTATGACCTGTGCCGGAGGTTGCAGTTACAGTTTTTAGTACTCCTGATGATGGGTGCTGTGACACCCGAAACATATAGAGTGACTTTGCAGTAAATAAATATCTGCATACTGTTGCATCTGGTTGGATTTTTATTAACATTAAATAAAACAGAGTTACGGACAATTTCATTATAGAAAGAAGTCGCGCAAGAAAACGTACTATCAACTACGCGAAGAACAGCTTTGCCCCCGTCAGCCTACAGTATTGTGACTTCTTACATGCGTTTTAATTTGGAAAATTTAATCCAAGTTACAAAAGTAAATTCCGAACCGCCAAGACAGGTGAATTTATAAATATAACGTTTAGAATTTATTTAGCTAAATAAAGAGTAATAAATGTGAATTATCAATAACCTTTCTGCGTGTGTACGTGCACCCACGTCCGGTTTTGTTGAGTGAGCCCGGCTTAGCGAAACTGTCCCTTTTAACTTACAAAAATGCTTCCGTGGTTCTTCTGTAAACGTTTGGCAAACCAAAGTTTCAATCTTTTATTATTATTATTATTATTATCGTCGTCATCTCCTTTATGCACGGTATTTATACTTATATTCCTTTGACAAACTATGTCCGTAGGAAATAGAGTGTTGCAGATATTCTGTTGTTACATTCACGGTGCTTATATCGTTAGTTTCAGTGTTGAATCTATTGTATTTTTACATTAATACTTTCCGAAGTATGTGTGCAGTGCCCAATATGGCTGTTTGCTGTAGTTCCTTGACTTCATGTTTTCCTGGTATCTTGCTCATGTATTTTCTAAATGATTTTGAGATAGTCCTTGTCGCCCCTATTATACTGGTATCACCTTTGTTTTTACATTCCACATGCCCTGTATTTTTAGGTCCTAGGTGCATCGGGCCCGAAAAGGGCTCGAACCCATATATCATTCTATTCTATTCTGCGCTGCATTATTATTATTATTGTTATTATTTTGGCGATGATGACGGCGATGATAATTGAATTTTCATTCATCACAGTGCTAGCTTAACAGCGCAGAGACCAATCACAAAACTAGCAAACAAATAATCATAACAAAAATCATACAAACAAAAACAAAAATAACAATAATTTCTCCGAGGTAAAGCGGCCAGCGCGTGAGGTTGACAATTCACCTCCAAATAGGGCAGAGGTTAAGAATCCGCCGAGTTACACTTTCACTCCCACACATAATTCCACGGAATGGTGCACAAATCAGCACAGGGGCAAATTTAAGTTTACATTATTATTATTATTATTATTATTATTATTATTATTATAAAGGTAAATCAGTCCCACTACAGGCCCGAGGTGCACAGATGGTTCCAGGAAGTTAAAGTTCCCAGATTACATGTTATCGGCACAGGATGGTGGGAAGGTTGTCAGTCTTACGCACCGGCTGCCTTTACCCCCAGGAAATGCTCCTGGTACTCATTTCTTTAAGTGGCTGAATCGACCCCAGGGCCATATTGCGATCGGAAGGATTGTGTCAATGAAAAATTCCAATGACACCATCTGGAATCGAACCAGCGACCTTCCGATTTTTAGCACAGCCCTTTAACCACTGTGCTACCGCGGTCCACATTATTATTATTATTATTATTATTATTATTATTATTATTATTATTCTGTCTGTAATCATAGCGCTAATTTCACGGCCTACCCTAACAGTGGGTGAGGTGAAGGACAGCAAAGGGCTGGCTTTCCCCTAGTGTTGACTCAGCAAGTTATTAAACAAGACCTGAATGGAATTCCGTCTTTTTATTTCTGACACTATGATTACGTCGGGTGTCTGAACACAAATTTTACTTATGTTTTGCTGGAAGACTCTCCGCAAGATAGTGTTGTTAGACTTCAAGCAAGCATAAACATTTATAACTCACCTTTCATACACACGTCGAACGAGTGACAAAATATAGTATTTAAAATCTGCAAGCAGTAAGTGTCCATCATGTGTAAGAGACATCGGTTGGTTGTACGTAACGGGGGTGTCTTAACAGCCACGTGATGCAAACTGTTACGTCAGAATTAGATGAAATGGTGCATGACTCCATTACGTTGTGAGTACTACAACGGTCCGTAACCCTATTTAGGTGTCCGACTTTTACATCAGATCTATTAAACTTACCCACTGTCCCTGTTTGTTGTGTTCTTAGTGTAATATATTCACCACATGCATCACCACTCGCATATCACAGGCTATAAGAACACACTCTCTATCAAAGGCAATAACGAACTACATTCATTCTGTACAAAACATTTCCAACACAAAATAAACACAACTACAAGACACACTGCAGTCCGCTTCCAGACAGATGGCAGGAAAGAAGATTGGAGAGAAGGTCGGGGCGCTGTCATCAGGAAGACTGGCAGGTGCACCAACCCTTACAATTGAATAACGAAAAACTCTAGCCTGATGAGTCATTAAAATCTGTTCCTGTGCAAATAGAAGTGCAACCACAAGGCTGGCAACATTGTATATGTTATCTATGTCATACGTAAGGACAGTCCGCGTGCCAGTACGTCACAGGGCAGACAGACGTACCTGTTGATGGAAATAAAAGCTTGAAGTCGACACATGGTGGAAGTAAACTAAGTGAATTAGTGCACAGGAAACTGTCTCTAACGCCGGGGGTGTCCTCGGTTAATTACATCGGTAAAACAACGCCGGGGTGTCCTCGGTTAATTACATCGGTAAAACCGCGAGAAATGCTTTTAAACGTTAACATTTTAAAAAAAAGTTAATATGCTTCTTATGGAACACACAGTAGCTACCTGCCACAGGAGAAACCTCAAACGTGCTTGACACCGAATTGTATACTTTTGTAATGAATGTTACAAGTCTGAGTCTTTTTTTGTAAGACTAGACAGTGTTTAAACTTTATATGATTTTCAAGTAACCGAAACGAACGGTCACTCACCGTCGTTGGGTCAGCAAATACCGATTAGTTTAATATACTTTACGTGTATCGAACCCCGGCGGTGACGTGATAGTTCGCTGTACTGAAATGAATGTTTAACTTGCAACTTGCCGCTATAAAATAGAGTGATTACCGATGATTCAGCTCTCACTCGAAGCTTGAAAGTTCATCGGCTGCTACGTATTTTCAACGTTAATTTGTGAAAACAGTACATTGTTGAAAAGTGACTATATTACGTTGGCAATGCTGTACTGTCTTCTGATAATAAAAGGTAAGTCGTGCTGACTCTATTTAACAATTGGAAAACTTCAAAACTAAATTTATCCGAGTACAGCGAGACCTTCAGAACTGATTTGGTAACTAAAAACTAGAAATTCTAAATTCCAGCTTTCGGCCTTAATTTACAAAGAGGCAAGATAGTTATTTTACTTTTATGATAGTGTAACCAACTAGAATACTACTTATACTTGTACTGAAATGCTAGTTAGAGTAGAATACAAATTTATTTTTTTATTTGTGGCTGACTTATTTGTGGAATTGGTTCAGTGACTTTTATTTGTCCTGGGGTCCTAACAACTAAACCTTGTGCATGTCAGAAACCTTCTGACTGGTGGCAGACTCTACTGACATGTTTAATATTATAACCAGTGTTTATACGCTTTCTACCTACACCCGGTGCCACTTAGAAAGACGTTAGTAAAATCTAGCGAATCTAGGAACAGTGACACCGGTAGGACGAACAACCTCCGGACGGCACTACACTTTATGCCAAACTCAACGACAAATAGTTTTACTACGCTCTGCAAGAAAAGGGGAATTTATTTTAATTCTTAATATTGATGAGAGGGTGCGCACAAAGTGTCACTCAAATTTCATCCTGTCAGTTAAAGGTAAAGGTAAAGGTAAAGTTCACCCTAGAACAGGCCACCGAGGCCCAGAGGAGGGAATATAGATAACCTTTACTTCTACGACCTTTTACAGAAATAAACTGCGCATCGAACACGAAAACTTACATTCACAATTTCAAACGACAAACCTGAAAAACTGCCCACTTCCCAAACATACGCCTACATGGGAGGATACTTTTGCGATTTGTCTTAAAGAAATAGATGAGGACAGAATTCAGCTGGCTCGGAATATGATCTTGTGAACGCGAAAAATGAGATTTTGTTTTCTCTAAAAAGTGGAAGCTAATTTATTTAACAGGCGAAAGTGTCAGCATCGCAAACAGGTACCGTGTGTGAGTGAGATCGGCCTCAGAAAGGACACGATTGACGTGGACATACGCTGCTGGATGTTACAAAATTCCTGGTGAGGCAGCATATCATTCAAGAGCGTCCCGTCATTCCTGAAGCACTCTTGTAGCAACGAGAAAGCTGTTCGTCATGCTGACGGCGAGATATGACAGCACAGCCAGCAGGCTCTCAGTTTTATGGAAGAAAAAAAGACGTACGTACTGACCACGTGGCAAATGGGTTCGCAACAAGCATATGAAGACACGAGTCTTAATCGTAGCCAGATGGCTTCTAATTGTACAAATCACGGATATATAATAATGTCGGTATTGTAATGTACTAGTTTCATCCGTCCGAATAATTCGTAAGTAGAAACAGCAAAATATTTAATTAAAAATTACAGAATATATAATTTTAATAAACCTTAAAACCCGTAATCACTAATAATGCTTAACACTGGGTAATTTCTTACGGAGATCGGTGTATCAAAAGCAGCATCTAAATATGAAACAAAAGCTTTCTATCACGTGAAAATAAGAAATATAAGGTTGATATCGAAAAGCCTCCGCTTGAGGCAGCACTTTCAATTATACCATTAATCTTTGCCTTATTTAAAAAAAAATATTTATGGGTAGGTATTAATAAAAACAGGAAATATAGTCATCAATGCGGAATCATAACCTTTCTAAAATTGTGTTCCTTGAAAAGCCCTGTTTGGTAGGTCAGTAGGTCATGACGCTGCAAACATACCTTATCTTGTTACGATCTAAGGGCTTAAAGTAAGAAATAATCATAACAATAAATACAAGAAAATTTGTCGACAAACTTTTACAACTATGATGTGATGGAAAAATGTTTGAAGAATCTAATTCACAGTATCCTGTAATCCTTCAGACAGTAAGCAGTACTGTATTCAGGCTAAATTCTGACATTCAGATTTAGCTGTACCCATGGTGGAGTCTGAAGTATCCAGTAACCTACCACGCGGTAAACACTCACAGTCTCCATTAAAAAGGCGAATCTTGTAATGGTGTAAAGGAAAAACGATGTCTGCTTATTCTGAAAATCAAATGATACGTTTAAATACATTGTGAACAAAATGGGGAGGTAAGTAATCACTAAGCTTTAAAGAGTTAAGCCTTTACAGCTAAATGGCAATTACGTGTACTGTTGTCTTTGGCGTTAAATAACATGACACTTCGTCTTCAAAGTTTATTTGAAGGTTTCCTTAGTTTTCAGAACAAACACTGACTGTTTCCAAAAACACCATTAACAGACTCACTGTACTAAACGAGAAGGGGTATCTTTTCTAAGCAGTAAAAAAACAGACGTTAATACCTTATTTTATGGGCTACGGCTTACAGAGTATTAAAATGCGGCTAAGCTTTTCGATAACTTATATCAACTTAGATTCCTTCACCTAAGTTGATGTCCTTTAGAGAACTGGATGTGTAGCTCCACCCATTTTAACCTCATTATTAAACGGAGTTGCGTGGTAAGCTGTTTCACGCTCCGGCTCCATGTTCCTGATGATAAAGCCCACTGTACCCACTGGGCAGGAGTTTAAGTGCGCCTCTAAGCCGATCTGAAAGCTGTAGAGAGGACACAAATCCCTTGCTCCTGCCAAAAATCGAACCCCAATTCCTCGATTTTCCAGGTCGTAGCCTAGTCAATATACCGACTGAGCTATCCCGGCTCAGTCGGTATAATCTGAATTGCAGCAGGGGACAGAATAACACACAGAATGAAATGGTACTGCTCCATGTGGTAACTTCAGACCACCCTGGGCTTGGATTTTTTAATTACAGCATCAAACTCCGGTGCAAGGGACCTACCGGCAACCTCAGGTCGGGAGTGTGGCTGTATTTAGCAGAACAATGAATGAGCTATAAAACAGCTTTCTGCGTGTAAAGCGAAGTCTGTCAGTTTGCCCGTCAAACCGTCAACGCATAGGCGTTTAATTCCTGCATAACAGCTGTCTGTGTTAGCAACAATTTAAGTGTTCAATTCCGTTACAACAAAATCCAGATGAAAACAATAATAAGCAAACATAATGTACATGCAATACGATGTAGCTTCTACAAAATCAAAACAATAATTCCTAAATTCTTACTTATATGTAATTGATTAGTTATTAAAAACGTTACATGTGATATCAATAACCCCCCTACACAAAATTTGAAGTTCTCACAGCGGTACAGACACATTTGCGGTATGTCACTGCATTCTGTCGTACTCTTACAGGTGAATACGAGAGTTTGGCAAACATATACGGTCTACATAATTGGCGTTTAGGTGAATCAAGTTCAGAAAGTGGCAAGTTGTATAAAATATGAGAAACGATAGGCAATGTGCGTATAACGTAACACTGAGTTGCGTTCGTACAACCATTGTTGTTGCGAAAAAGCAATATTCTTAGTGTGTGTTTGTAGAGTTAGTTATCGAGGATGCAACGCACATGCGCCATATTGTCATTTGTGGCCTGCTCCCCTCTACAATATTTTTCCACATTATCTCATAAACGGCACCATTTAAGAAAGAAGGTGCTGAACATAAAATGTGTGTTCTGATATTCTCTACAAATGTGTCTGAAATATTTCTCATTCTAAGGAGAAATGAGTGAGATATGGTTAAAAATGTATATTGGTCTTCATGTAAAGTACCCGTTATTCTTGTCTGACTTTAATTAAACTTGAATTTTCTCGACAGATTTTCGAAAAATACAAAAAATCAAATTTCATAACAATCTGTCCAGTGGGAACTGAGTTGTTCTATGCGGACAGACGGACAGATATGACGGAGCTAATAGTCACTTTTAGCCCGCCCCCAAAAAATACACGTACCAAGGAGGAAAGGACACGTCCAGCGGAGACAGGAAGGTGGAAGCCGATCTCCCTCTCGGGGACTGCTGGCCTATTGTGGCATTCGCCACCGTGTTTACTAGTGCCTGACATTAGTTTCATCAATCAATTTCAAACCGCTACAACTTTTTCTCTTGGACCCATTTTAATATCATCTTTAAGTCTCTTTCATGGTTTCCAGTTTCAAATCTTTTAGGCATTCGTCTATCACAGTCAAGGATTACAGAGAGAAGGTGCTCATGAACAGGGTCATCAAATCATGTAACATGACGTTAGCTTGACATGTGGCATGTAGGAGAGAAAAAATGTTTATACAGAACAGACCACTTGGGAAACCTAGGCGTAGATGGAAGGATAATATTGAAATGGGTATTTGGAACAGAAAAGTGTGGAGTGAATTTATCCTGCAGTCGATAGTGACAAGATGTGGAGCTTTGTAAATGTAGTAATGAACCGCATGGTGCCATAAAAATCTGGGATATTCTTGGCTAGGTGAAGAACTACTAGCTTCTCATAAAATATATTGTTTTAAGAGTTGGTTTCCCATGTAACGTCTATAATTACATTTAGATTAATTAATTATTCATGTAACTGACCACTCACCTCCATATAGTGCCAAGTTGAAGTAAGCATAGGCCAGAGTTTACACTCTCTTACATGCCAATAAGGCTTTCAGCGAAAAATTTATACTTATTTCAATTAGTATTCAATATCCAGAACAGGTTCACATTTCTGTGGCATGCCATATATACTGAACAAGACAAAACCGCCTGCCCCTTTCACTGTCGTCTACAGAACGCCACGTCAGGCGGCAGGATACTGCCCGCCACACTCGTGACAGTATTAAGAATTACCACAAACGACGTGAACTCTGGAGGCGACATTCAAGCACATCTCAGCTTTCGTTAACTACCGCCTATCATTTTGTTACGTCCCTACACTTCAGCAACGAATCTATGTTCAATTTAATAATGGGTTGTTTAAAGTTGTAGCATAATGTAAGAATATGTTTAGTCAAAAACATCATTTTTTCATTGCTTAGCAGCCTATTTCGTTCTAGATGTCCTCATCCTTGAGGTTTCGAGATCGAACTCACACAAACCACACTCGGTAGACTCCTCTGGACAAGTGATCGGCCCGTCGCAGAGACCTCTACCTGACGGCACACAAAACTCACAAGAGAAAAACATCCATGTCGCCGGAGGGATTCGAACCTGTAATCACAGGAAGCTAGCGGCCAGAGACCCACGCCTTAGACGGCGCGGCCACCGGGATCGGCCTCATCTATACACAGTTTCACAAATTTACGTTTCCCTTCGGATTCTTAGATTAGTAGGCTACTTGGTTATAACTTTTCATCTCATCTACATGAAATAAATGCATGACGTATAAAACAGTTCTCACTTCGATTCCTGAAATAATGTTTGGTGACGACGTGAAAAATAATTGTTCTACTTCCACCAATTGCAATCGATCCCCGGCCGCCCAACCCGTAATCGGCGTCTTTACTAATATTAAAATCGTTATGCGGAAATACAAAACAGAGTCTGGTATAGTTGAAGAAAACAACAGTTTTGAATACGCACACGAGAAGAATGATCTGTTTGTACAAATGCACACTCCGGAGTCAGAATGACGGATGGACCTTTTAATGTTACATTAGGAACTTTTTTGCATAACGGATGAAAGCAGGCTTTATCTCTTTTCGTGCAGGTATTAAAAAACATACATAAAAGCAATCAGCATGACTTATGCTTTCCAGCTTACGGTTCTTGCCTTATTTCATCTCTTGTACGTTGCGCTTTCAGGGAAGATGAGTGCTACATTATCATGCGATATACAAATAAATTACTCTAAAGAACAGTCTTCATAAGGGGCTACTAGTTTGTCGGCTAGGTAAGAAGACCGTATTCACAACGGACAGCCAATGATCCGTATCCTTAGCCAAATACGTCCAGTCCCCAACATTCCATTTCATGCCTTTTAAGATTCATTCTAATATTGTCCTCCTGGTTATGTCTAGACATTTCAGGCGCTCTCAGACCTTCAGGTTTTCCCATCAAAACCCTATATGAATCTCTCATATTTGTTCTTAAATTTAACACTTCCCACCCACCTCATTCATTCTTTCCGAAATCGTGTCTGACGACAGGTCCATAGCCTCTTCCACAGTGAGTTCTCCATAAAGTGCGATCTAGTGCTTCTTCTTTCAATTTCCAGCACACTCTCCTTTCCTTAAGATTATCCAGCAGCTGCTTACGGCTTCTAGCTCGTCTTCCCGTCACTTCTATTCTTCCAACTATCCGCCCATCTCATCGTCCTTGAAATGATTACCGTAATGATATTCGGCAAGACATACAGACCGTGCAGTTCCTCATTATGCAATTTTCTCCAGCATCCCATTCCTTCTTTCCTTTTCTTCCTTCACACACACTTCTTGGTACCATATTCTCGGACATCCCAAGTCTTTCGCCTCTATGGTGTTCTTTAAAAGGAATTTGACTGAATGAAGTCATTTTTTTTCTTGGAGTTTATCAATCGTCTTTCAATACACGTAGCACTATGTTGTGGCAGGTTTTATATCTGAATCTTCTAGTTTTTAATTTTCTAGTAGCCATTTTCCTGCTGTTGCCCGTAGACCAAATATGGCCTCTGAAGTATATCTGAACAAGTTAACTGACATATGGTGCCATGTAACTGAGAACAGATCTTTCTAATGGGTCCACCAGATTAGGTGCTTCTCTTTATCTGAAGACGGAAGCACAGCCAACTTCCGAAACGTAGTAAGACATTGAAATTTAATCGAAGGACAATATCCAAAGAAAGATCACTTCGGTAACCCGCTGTCTTTCTTCGTCACTTATTATGACGGGACCAGATTCATACCCACACAAAATAACAGGTAGGGTTTCTATCACTTGAATACGGATATCATTTAATTCACAGTTCTTTCGTGCAATTAAAAGTCCTACTGGCTCCATGAAGCAGAGTCCGCCTCGAAAATTATAAAAAGTGTTCCTCGGATAGTCAAATAATTCTCGCCCGACATAAAATACAGCGATTTATTACACCAGTGCACCGCGAATCTCCATTCCGTGCCATATAATAATAATAATAATAATAATTCAGGAGATTGAGGCTAGTTTTGGGTACAGAATTAAGTGCAAAGAATAAAATCCAAGCAATTGGATCATTGGCAGTACCAGTACTTAGATACAGTTTTGGAATCGTTAACTGGCACCAAGAAGAA
>Ga0123352_10012399_pt1 | contig 13477 bp, 6 predicted proteins | sample TergutLab28metaG_FD_89700 | JGI IMG/M metagenome (GOLD analysis project Ga0123352, IMG submission 89700) | Labiotermes labralis P1 segment gut microbial communities from Petit-Saut dam, French Guiana - Lab288 P1 | ecosystem: Host-associated > Arthropoda: Insects > Digestive system > Gut ...
GGGACGAGGTAACGGGGGAATGGAGGAGATTGCATAACGAGGAGCTAAATGATCTGTACTCCTCACCCAATATTGTGTGGGTGATAAAATCGAGAAGAATGAGATGGGCTGGGCATGTGGCGCATATGGGTGAGGAGAGATGGGTGTATAGGGTCTTGGTGGGGAAACCGCAGGGAAAGAGACCACTGGGGAGGCATAGGTGTAGATGGGTGGATAATCTTAGGGTGGATCTCCAGGAGGTGGGATGTAGGTATATGGACTGGATTGGGCTGGCCCAGGATAGAGACAGTTGGCGGACGCTTGTGAGTGCGGTAATGAACCTTGGGGTTCTGTGAAATGCAGGGAATTTCTTGACTAGCTGCAAACCAGTTAGCTTCTCAAGAAGGGCTCTGCACCATAGAGTAAGTAAGTAAGTATGTTAAGGGTATATGAAAATATTAAAAACAGGTGTAGTATACAATTCACAATACTATAGAGTGCAGTATTCTAAAAATTGCAGTTCTGGAAGGATATTTATTTGTATCATGTTCTCCATCAAACCTCCAGAACATGTATTTTAGGTATTTAGGCAACAAGAATACTTACTGCATTTTTAAAATATGATGTACAATCTCTCCCCCCCCCTCCCACACACAAAATTCCATGTATTTCATAATATTGTTATAATATTCATGTTTTACGCTGATGGTGTGCTAAAATATAAATGTCAACTATTGATTGTTGCTTTATGCCATTCATCGTGGTGTAGTGCTTAGTTGTTACCATGGTCTGTGTAGGTATAGGAGTGAAGTTGGTAGTTGGACTGGTGTGTGTGTGTGTGTGTGTGTGCATTTCCTCAGATTATAGACCATTTTGCATGGCAGTATTTTGTATGCTGGCCATTGTCTGACATTATTAACTGCATTGATGTAACAAATTGGGGGGCTGTTGTGACGACTTGCCATATTTTTTCACATTAGCCATATTTTTAGCATTGTACCACAGTTTTATTCCGATACGTGAATCATGTTGCATGCAGTTTCTTGCAACATAGACTGCAAATTGTCCTCTCTGTCATTAATCGTCCATTACCTCGTGGGCCAGTTACCAGTTGTTATCTTCATTTAACTCTGTAGCTTTGTTTTTTACCTTTGATTATTATTGCTAATTTTGTTCTGATCCGGTTTTGATTTCGTCACTCTCTGGGTGGTAATTTAATTTTCTCTGAGCTTATCTTGTCTTTAATCTTGACTTTGTAATTTGCATTTGTTGTGTATAGAAGAAATATATCTTGAACCTTTTGCGGTGACAGAATTCAATGACATTTTCTTCGGCAAACTCGCTTTAAGATATGAAGGTTTTCCGTTTCGGGAACTAACTACGTCCCTGTCTTAAGGGTGTGCTGGTGGTTTGTCAGAACCAGATGTTGGAAAACCTTCATATCATGATGTGGCTGTCTGTACCCGAGAAAATTTCGTGGGATCACTGAAGTAGATGTGTTGAGTAAAATCAATTTTATTTTCCCAGTGTGTGTAAAATTGGAGCTGACTTTAGCTGATTGCTTTATGTTATTTGATTGGCAGATACCAGCGTCCATACAAAGAAGTGCGCCCAGAATTTGAACCGGCCCCATATTACGAACCTTCTGAATTCCAGTATACTGGACGAGGGGGTGGTAGGGGGCGTGGCGGCCGTTTTGGGCAGAGGAAGGAGTACGGTACTGGCAGTGGAGGCGGCAAAGATTATTATGATGACAGCTACTCTGGCAGCAGGTACATAATCTTACAATACATAAATGTCCAATTACTTGTTCCATTCCCTCTGCCAGGCCTTTTCAAAAACGTGGACTTTGTCATGTACAGATATAAAAAATTCATTATTGAGGGTGTCACTTGAACTGTTTGCATGAGTGGTTCTGAAGAACCTTCAGGTAATTACAGTTAATATACTGAGCTAGTGAGTGATCTTATTGCACTGGGAAGTGATTTGGCGTATCAGGCGGTTTTTATGTAAAATATGCAGAACAGAATCTGGGGCTGTAGAACAAAAGATATGTCTTTTGTTTGTCTCTTGTTCTGTGATGTTTATTTACTTTGTGCCACATGCGTATGTGGCATGTGATGATGCATTGTGACATCTCGCTTTGTCAGATGTGTACGTCGTACCAGGCAGTGTCTTCCTGTGCCATGAGATTGGATTGAGCCAGCTTGTGCTGCTGTACTAGGACATGTCTGCAATGTCATGTCTGATACACTTTCACGAAGTTTGTGCACATCGCATTGTCTGATATCGGTGTATTATGAGACGTGTGTGGTGCGCCATCTGTCTGTCGTAGTATGACAGTATCAGGCTGTCTGATATCTTGCTGAGCTGTGCAGTAAATGTGTTGTGGCACAGAAGTCTGTGTCATGTCATTAGGTGATATGGGATATCTGCGTTATATCTTCGTAATGTCCAGCTGTGCCATGAGATGTCTCTAGAGTGTGCCTTGCTACATGTGCTTTGTGTCATGTGATAACACAGAGAATTTTTTGCTGTCAAAAGTGTCTTCCCATGAACTGGCAATATTGACCTCAGGTGTATAAAAACATGTTAATGATCAGGAACCGAAGGCGTATCCCAAGCAAGCAGTTTTCTTGTTGCGTATAAATGGCTTTGCTCATGGTTGAATTCAGCTGTTCACAGAACGTGGGAATCCGACATCAAATAATAGAATGTGTTATAACTGGGTACGTGTTTGATACGTAAAAACAAGTTGATATAATATCATACTGTACCTCAATAATGATACATAGCATGGGAGAGAAGGGACTTTTTTTTTTTGTTTGTCCTGAATTACAAAGTGTGCGTCATGACAACAAGTGTCCATGTTTTTGAAATCACTGACAGGGATTCTTTCTTATAACCAGGAGACTTGACTGTGTAAATGACTGGCAGGTGACTAGAGTGTGAAATAACGGACGTCGTGCCGAGAGCCATCGGCCGTCTTTGTTCGAATAAGATAACTGAAGTGTGGATTCTTTTTAAGTACTGTATCTTGTGTTTTTGAACATGCTGTGAAATGTGAGTTCTCGTGTGGCTGCCCAGTGTGATGAGATGCCGTGCCGTGCGGTAGATACATGCCAGAGTTAGGAGGAGGAAACTTCTGCCTCCATCTTCAGCAGTGATGAGTGATATCTTATACCTTGAAGGAGGAGGCAGTGGGTCTTCTGATATAAAGTTCAACCTACAACAGGCCATGAAGGCCCATAGGGGGAGTAGAGGTATAGCTCTACTCTTTCTTTAAAATTGGTGCTTTTTGGGGGTGGGTGGTTAATGCCACGCCCCAGCTGCTCTTTACCCCCGGGAAAGACCCGGTACCCATTGTACAGGAGGCTGGGTAGGCCCCAGTGCCGGTCTTGACGGGTGCGGAAAATCTCGCCCCCACCGGGATTTGATCCCTGGACCGTCCATCCCGTAGCGAGTCGCTATACCGACTGCGTTATTCCGGCCGGTCTTTTGACATGCTGAAACAAAACTATCATGTTGCATATCTTAGGAGAGAGTAATGTTGAGATTCTTGTTCAGTTCCTGATATTCAGCTGGTAAAGAATGTGTTGAATAAGGTTTTGTTGTATGATGTATGTCAATTACTGTGAACGTGACATACCTCTTTAGTGTGTTCACACCGCCTCAGTTGTTCACAGTCATGTCTCCGGTACTTTAAGTTGTAATGCTTTAACACCATAACTGTTACTACTCTGATGTAAAGCAGTGTAATATTACAGTCTGACAATGTAATGAAAAGAAGTGTTAAAAAAGTGTTGTGAGGTTTTATTTTGTAGCCAGTTGAGAACAGAAATACAGTTGTGTGTGGGTTTTTTTCCCTCTACAACTTATGTTTTCGTTTGAAGTGTTGTTTGACGTGTATGAAAAATTTGCAGCTGTCTGATAGCTGCGATAGAATCACTTGAAGCTAATCCAATAATGTGAGTGGAAGGTGTACAGTTTTTACATGTTTTCAGATAGAGATGTATCAGATATACAAGTATATATCGTACCGATAGTGATGGCGTATTTCATCTTATCATTTCAGTGCAGTGTTTCAAAAACTCAGCAAACTGTTACATGTACACGTTGACTGCTGTTCGTGACAGGATAAAATTGTCCACTGTTGAAGTGGTAAAATTACTGACATTTTTGAGGAATTTGTGCCTTCAGCTTCGTATTATGGATATTAATTCTTTGGTGCGGGAATGCGGTTTGTGGATTTAATAGGTTTGCACGGACACATGGCAGACAGACTCTGTTTCACACCCAATTGGAGAAAGCTGCTTTACAAGGATGTGCCGTAATTGAAATGTTAAGGGTGATGACTTCAGTCATTGTTTGATTCTCTGAGCATCACACTGTGCGATGACTGTTGTCGTCATTTGGCACCAAAGGGTTAATCCTTATTTACCTGATACCTAAAATTGGACTAGGCTGGGGGGTGGTAAGTAAGATTTAAAATTAGACCCTCTATTACACTGAAAAATTGCAAATGGAAATTTTTTTTTTTTTAAATGAGAGTCAAAGAAGATTATGTAGGTTCTGGATAAGGAGGCAGCAACTTCCTCTGATGTGTCAGGTTTTAACCTTTTGACTTTAGAATGAATGTGGTCAGCTGTGAAACCTCAGGTTTTATAAGGTAACTATTCCTTACCTGTGTGGCACTTTTTAATTGCAAATTTTATCACCTAATTGTCCATTTGCATACAGATATAGTTACAGTGTTAAAAAAAACTTTTGTTATCTGCTTCGGAACTGTGGCTTTCTGGGCTTAGTTGTCTTGTGTGTTGTTACTTATCTGGTGTTGTAGCATGGAGTGCACTGACATCCCGAGGATGAGTGATGTCTCACTGTGGGAGTGAGGATGAGGTGTGACACAGCACAACTAACATCTGAAAGCCGTAGCTCTCATTAGCACAGGGCACTAAAATTCAATGTGAAGCCATCATCAACACAAAATTGCAGTTTTTAAAATACAAAAATGGCCTGAGTGCAATTCAGTGGACACTGCTTTTGGTTTTGCCACTTGTGTGGTGGTGTTACTTTTTGAAACAGTGCACACGTTTCTATTCTTGTTAAACCTGCAGCAGCCCGGATTTTTGGGGGACTAGAAATATCTGTCCCACCTCCGTTTCATTGCCAGTTATTATGTATCTAGAAACCTGCTATTCAATATATTAAATAACTGAAATCTGCCATGTGTAGTAGTAAGTTGGGAAGATGTTACTGTGCCGGCAGTTCATGTTGTTGCCACATTTACTGTACTTTTGCTTATGGATTTTTATGTGCAAAAATTTGAATGTTGGAGGTTTTAAATGTTGGATGATTAGTAGTTTTCTGATTTCTAGAGTCACAAGGTAGGTTTGTTTTTGCTGAGTTTGCCCATTCATTTACAGCTCAATCTTCTTGATTTTCTTGTGGGTATGTGGGTATGTATATAAAAATGGTTCCTAGTGGTGTAAAGATTAGTAAAGAACAATTCAGTGTATTAGCATATGCAGATGACATTGTATTAATTGGGGAAAATGGAGTAGAAATAAGACAACTTTTTTGTAGAAATAGAAAACATCGCCAGCAAGTTCTTACTACACATGAACCAAGGAAAAACAAAATATATGATAGTGGAATGGAAAAACAGCTCAAAACAAAATAAAACAGGACAATTAACAATAAAAAACATTATACATGTGAAAGCGTTGAAAATTTTAAATATATAGGTGTTGTACTTAATGAAGATACCAATCAGTAAACTGATTTACAAGAAAGAATATAACAATCAGCAAACAGATTTACAAGAAAGAATATAACAATCAGCAAACAGATTTACAAGAAAGAATATAACAATCGGCAAACAGATTTACAAGAAACAATATTACAATCGGCAAACAGATTTACAAGAAAGAATATAACAATCAGCAAACAGATTTACAAGAAAGAATATAACAATCAGCAAACAGATTTACAAGAAAGAATATAACAATCAGCAAACAGATTTACAAGAAAGAATAAAAAATGCTAACAAAACATACTTCACGCTACATTTTTTTTTTAGAAATAGATATATCTAAAAAGCTCAAATTAAGACTAAAGAACACAATAATAGACAAAACTTTAACATGTGCATCAGAAACCTGGATACTACCGAAGAGAGATACAAAGCAAATTAACATTTTTTAAAGGAATGTTTATACTACTGCTACCCAGAAGTTCTTGAAGTTGGAAAGCTGCATGAAAACCTCTTGTAATACAGTTGTGCGCCACTAGGTATCTCGAGCTTTACCCTTTGAGAATCTTTCTGAAAAGTGGCATTCTACTGTGAGGACATGTGTGTTTTTTCTGTGCATTTTTGTGACGTGTTAGTGCTGTTCTGCGAACGTAGCAATGTACTAAAATGATTGATGTGAGGGAGCAACGGATTTGCATCAAATTCTACTTCAAACTTGGCAAGACGGCTTCGGAAACACACAGAATGCTTAAAGAAGCATTCGGTGATGATGCTGTAGGCTAAATGCAAACCTATAAATGGTTTAAGCATTTCAAGAATGGACGGATGTCAGTCGATGATGAAGAGCGTTTTGGACGACCTTCAACTGTAACCATGACTGAAAATGTGGCAGAAGTGCGAGAGGCTCTCCTGGAAGACCAACGAAAAATTATTAACTGTGTTTGCAACATTGTTGGACTTTCATATGGAATTTTATAGCGAATTTTGTTGGTTGAGCTCAAAATGAGGTGCATTGCAACAAAATTTGTGCCAACTGCTGAGCATTGATCAAAAGGAATACCGCATTTCTATCTGCACTGAGCTGAAGGAACAGGCCGAAAAGGCCCTTTATCTCCAACATCATTACTGGTGACGAATCTTGGGTGTTTGGGTATGACGCTGAGACTAAGCAGCAGTTGTCTCATTGGAAGACTCCAGCTTTACCGTGACCGAAGAAAGCATGACTAGTTCGGAGCAATGTGTACTCAATGTTGATTATTTCTTTTGACATTGAAGGTATACTGCTTAAGGAATTTGTTCCAACAGGACAGACAGTTAATGGAAAATTATATTATGATGTTCTGAGGCAACTGAGGGAAAATGGCGCAAATGTCCAGACAAGTGGTGGAACAACTCTGGGTCCTGCATCATGACAACGCTCCGGCTCACGTGTCGCTCATTGTGTGCCCTCCCTACTCACTGGACCTCACCATCTGTGATTTCTTCCTATTCCCAAAGATGAAATTGAAGCTCAAGGGGTGACATTTTGACAGCGTTAAAGAGATCCAGACTGTATTGCAGAATGTGATGAAGACGCTGACACGGTATGACTTCCAGAAGTGCTTTTGATCATGGAAATCCTTTTGGAATCTCTGTGTCAATGCCAAAGGGGACTACTTCGAAGGGGCTGGGGGCAAATAGAAATTTCGGTAAGTGGTTAAGCTACAGCAGAGGAATTTTGGGAACTTTTGGGTAGCAGTAGTGGAAGAATTTTAGGCCCAGTATATGACAGTGAAAAAGAAAATTGGAGAATATTAAACAATAAAGAAATGTATGCAGTTGTTAAAAAACTCACTGTAACAGAAACAATAAGGTTAAATAGATTATGTTGGTTTGGACATGTACAGAGAATGGAAGGAAATAGAATTCCCCAAAAAGGTATTATATATGAATTTGGAAGCAACAAGGCTAAGAGGTAGACCAAGAAATAGATGGTAAGATGAGGTGAGAGAGGATGGAAGATAGTTGGTGGAGAAGGGTGGAAGGAAAGTGTATATAACAGAGAGGAATGGAAGAAGCTCCTGAGAACGGCCAGGAATCATCGCATTCTGCGTGTACCAGTGGAATGAATGATACGTGCCAGATGTAGGTAGTCCTCGTGAGAATGTGGATTGGCAAATGATGAAATACAAAGCAGCAAACACTTTTACCAAGTAGGTTAAGGCAGGGAATTGAGTGTTGTAATAAGCGCAGAACAATTTCGCATCCAAAGGGAGCTTGTGGCTTGGGGTGCAACACAGGATTCTCATGTACCGTTGTGAATTTCTTTTGTGTTTGGGTTTTACTTTATAGAGAATGAAGCCTTTTACCTTAACCAAAGATAAAACTTTGATGATGTAGACACCGTATAGTACATCATGTGACCCTCCCCCGTAGTTTGTATGCCACAATGTGCTCTAGGCCCCTACCTGTTAAGAACTGTCATAATCACCCCATTGCTGGGGTGGCAGGATCTGCAATTTTACGTCGGAGGAATAGAATGCCACGCACTGAATATTGTCAGTGGTATTAGGAAATAATGTTAATGCTTCCCAAGAGAGTGAAAGATACAGTATTTTGAGACCTGTGCTGTTCTGGGATATGCAGCACTGAGTGGTAATTTGTTACCGATGTTCTGGGAAACTTATCTGCCCCATCTTCAAGGGCCGTGAAATATCCTATAGTTTTTCTCAAAATATCGGTACAGAATAACTGCTGTGCGCACCGTGATATCCCAGAAGAGCACAGATCTCATCTACATAGTGGCAGAAGCCAGAGTCACGTGCAGCTGTTTGGTTCCTAAGTTGATTGAACCATATGGCTGCATTGAGCGCAAGGTTTGGGGACTGCTGGAATGTTAAATTGTGGACAGGAGGTACACAGCAGATACTTAATGGTCACAGCACGGGTTTCCAAATTGCCATGTGTATAATTGAATCCACTGCTAAGAAAACACCACATATTTATTTTTAATTTGGGTAGTAATAATTGCTAAAGTTTTAATTTTTTCGGAGAACAAGTCGAATGTAACTTTGATGTACGAGGGACAATCAAAAAGTAAAGGCAAAATACATTTAACGGCTTTAATAGAAGTAACTGTGAGCAATTTTACATATCATTTTTCTACATAGTCCCCTTGCAACACAATGCATTTGTCATATCGTTCAACTAGTGTCTGTATTCCTGCAGAGAAGAAGCTTTTTGGCTGTGTGATGTTGATGGCCGATCAGAACGATCTTCATCAGTAACACTTGTTCGACCCGATTTAAACCTTTCCACCCACTCATAAACCTTTTGTTGACTCATGGTGCTCTGTCCTTAATGAGCCAACATACGTTGGTGAATTTCCACGGGTTTCACTCCTTCTGCGCAGAGAAACCGCACTACGCCACATTGTTCTTTGATGGTGCAATTTTGCAAAGGAGCGTCCATGTTTTCGCCCTCGTTGCTGCCACTCGACTGAAGGCAGAGCGCTATACTGCACATGGCTGAACTCTTCAACAGGCATTGTCAATACTGCGCATTGCGGCAGCTCCTCTCTGCCCCAGTTACTGCGTAATTTAAAAATTGCCTTTACTGTTTGATTCACCTTCGTATTTGGCATCAAACCAGGCAGCACATGTGGCTACCATTGCCCATGAGGTGTAAGTGTTTCTGAAACAGTTTCTGTACGCTGCTGGCAGTTCGTACGTTACAATTTGCAAGTAGGCATGTAGCACTTTTTTCTTTTTTTGCATGTAGTGAGTTAAATGGTTTGTGTTTAATGTCGGCACTGTAGCTACGGCTGAGTCTTTACGTTGTGTTTTATTTCCTTTGTTGTACGGACGTGACACTAAAGGAGAATTCTGGCAATTTAAACAGTTTCATGTGTCTTCGTGACTTCTTTTGTTCATTCGATTTTGATGCCACATAGGCATTGAATTTTATGTTGTAAATAAACATGTCCAAGCACCCTAGTAATAAGTAACTTGAAGTTTATCATTTGTAGTGCACAATGCAAGACACGTGAGGTTGTGGTAGCTTCAGAAAATTGAATGCTGTAGTACGAGTCCCTAGAAGGGAACATTTCAGAGTGGCTGCTTAATGTGAAGTATGTCATTTGTTTGTGCCTTATTGTTCTTTGCAAAATGTTAAGGACAGTAAGGGGAAAGTGTTTTTCATTGTTTCATTTTCTGTAACATGACAGTAAGGTTATTAGCGTAAGTGATTGGGTTATGCTGTGAATTTTATGCTGAAGGTGAATTATGTCTTTGGGTATGGAACTCCTGATTGATATGAAGTGGAAACAAGGACATTTCAGATCAGGCTTGTGTTGGAGCATCTGCACTACATTAAAGAAATGAGAAAATGGTAACAGTTATGGTGTTAAAGTGTGTCTGTAGATGAAGTAGAATTTTGTACCATGAAGGAAAGAAGTGACAGTGCAATTGGTAATATTTGCAGACAGTCTGAATGTAGCTGCAGTTTGCATGTTACAGAATGTAATTTTTTTTTTAATAATCTTGTAATTAAAAACACATTGTTGATTTGTTGTGCAGTTGATTGTATGTGATGTATGGGGCCTTGAACGATACTTGTTGCATGATGATTCATATTTCCATGTTAAGTTCCCTATTATGTGTTCTCTGAACAGATGTTAAGGCTGATAACACCTCATTCTCATGTTACACACGTCTCAGTATGAAACGTGTTCTGTGTGTACAAGTAAACCTGCTCGTTTTTTCATAACAGTGGTTCATATGATGGTTGTCTTTGGCTTTCTGCACATGTAGTGATTAAGTTGATCTCGTATACACTGAAAATGAAGGCAGTTCATTCCTTTGAAATGTCGGATAGCCTAATCGCTATGTCGTGCAGAGACCCATAAGATAAATAATAAAATTATTTTGTTATTCAAATACTACTGATTAAAAATGGCATGGAGACAAGTCACATTGGTTAGGTTGGCCACGACTTTCTGGCTTCATTGTTTGGTCCTTTAGTCTCAGAGCAGATCTGCATTTGCCTGATGTACCGTTCGCATGTCTGCGGTCTCTGACTCTACAATCTTTTTCAGCATTGATATTGATTTGGACATTGTATGGATTTATTAGAATGATTTTGTGTAGCCTGTAGGAACACTGTATGTAACTTTGATGGTTGTTCAGAAATATCGTGTAAACTGTTACATAATTAATGCTGGATGTTGAGAGAGGATGTGTTTGTTGCAAGTGTTTGAAACACAAAATGCTGTACAGAGAGATGTTTGTACTTGCTGATCATTTGCTCTTCAGAGTAGTCCATTGCTCTTATGACACCAGCATTGCAGTCCTTTATGATCTGAACTGCTGCCCCTCAAATATGGCATTTGCCAAGATTTAATCATTCAGGTGTCTTAGGACATGTTTTAAATTTGGAGCTTTATCCTTTACACAGGAAGTTATTCACAAAGTGTTATGTATAAAACAAAACAGATGTGATCGTGACAGAGGTTGTATCTTCTGCACCGAAATTCAGTAACGAGAAGAACGAGGAAGAACACACGAACTGTTGCACCGCACTGTATCCACTTTATATTATAGATTTCAGCAAGGTGGAGGCCGTTACAAGTGTATTCAGCCCGCTACAAACAAATTGAATTTGCATATTGTTGGAAAGGAACGTCTGTATAAGATTTTGTCTGTACCTGTGAACAGCAGTGCTTCCACCTGACCTCTTTTATGCAAAAAATTGGTACGTCTGTACAAGCTGTTGACCTGGTTATTGGGGATATTTGACTAAAGAAAGTCCATAAGAGTCAATGATCTACTCTGAAATGCAAATTCTCTGTATGATGGATGCAATTAGTTTGGATATTTGGGAAGTTACCTAGCATGGGATTGTGTGATGAATGCAGGTCACCTTTGCATTGAAAAGGTAGTATAATTGAGGACACTGCTATGGTACAGCCGCTTCATGTTTGGATGGGTCAGAGTTTAGAACTCGGCTTATTAACCAGCTGTTACCACAGGTTTTCGAAATGAGTTTTCTGTGTTGTTGACAAAACAAGTTAGCCAAACTTCAAGAAATTTTCTCACCAGTTTCAATGCCCGTGTGAAATGTGCCCGTTTTAGACCTTTGATTTTCGCAGCCGGAGGTTGTTTTGTTCGTGGTCAAATTTAATTTATTTTGTGATGGAAGGTTATGATATCATGTGACCAGTGACTTCTCCATCTGTGCGTTTTACTTTCTGATTATCATTAATAACAACATAGCAGCCTCTGAGGCTAGAGCAGTGCTGATGGTTGTGTATTGTGTTTGGTTATCACCTGTGAATAATATGACACTTTGTTTGCTTTGTCCGATGTAACAAAGCAGTGCGGTCGGCACACGAAATGTATGTCTTGCTGTTGGATTAGTTGCAACAACTAATGAATGCAGAATGTCCAGTTTTTTGTGCTGCGCTTGACAGTTGTGGAAATTATTGTACAGAAATATGTAATGATTGTATAATTCGTGCTAGACTTGCCAGAAAGAAAGAGAAGTCATTGTTGCCAGACCATTATATGTGAAATATTGAAGTCTGAACTCATTAAATGTGTGCTGATGTTTCTGTTTTTGAATTACCATGGTTACGGGAAAGGTTTAACCATCCCGCAGTGCAATTGTATTGTGTGGTACAAGCAGGTCTGGCAAGTTTACAACACCATAAATTGATTGTAGCTTTTTAAATTAATTCATTTTGACTTCATCAGAAGGAAGTTCTGAGAGAGACACAGGGTATGGCATTAGCTATTGATTTTTAATGCTTATTGATATGTTGTCAAGGTGGTGAGTAGGAAGTTCAAAGTGTCCTGTCAGGAGTTCCTACTGATGGCACATGTCTGAATCAGATGCTGAGTTAAGGTAATGGCTGGTTGAAAAATTGGTATTGCGTATGCTGTAGTGCAATGATATGTGAATTTTACTGTAACAGGAGTTTAATGATTAATTAGGAAATTTTTGGTAAAACTTGTGATAAAGTGTATGATGGAAAACGTTCGGTGCTCGAACGGTACACAAAGACATCGTTCATTTGCCCACTCAGATTTAATGTGATGTATCATAGAATTTGTGCAATACATTTAAAATTCTAACAACGCTTCTCTTGTTCCCAAATACGAGTTACAGCTCTCATATACTGCGGTACCTGAATGCAAAGAGGCCCAATGTTTCGATATCTTGCTATTGGTAGGTCACATACGTATATATAAACTCAGACTGTGTTATACTGAAGCAACTTCTTATGAAATAACAAATGCAGAGTGTGTGTACTGGTCTAACAAATATATTTATTGGTCGAATATAAAGTATTTTCTACATAAGGTACAGCTACATGTTTTGGTGCTTGATAATGGCTATCTTGAGGTTGTACATGAAGTACTTATTAAGCAGTTATACAAAACTTACATGGGCTGTTTATATGGGGTAGGGAGGGGGTAAAGTGGGCATGAGATCTCGTATCTGTCAGAAAGGTTGGGCGGTGTGGGTTACATGAGGGGTCCATGCTGTTACCAAGCTATGTGTAAGCTTATTGTAGTTAAATCTATGGTAGGTATCATATTATGTCTATGTGTGCTGTGTAATAATTACACTGAAGTATGAAATGTACAATAATATGTAGCATCTGTGACTATAATTTTAGGTTTATTAACTTACTCTAGTTGTTAGCAGTATCTTACTGTTTTACATAAATCAGGCTAATGTCACAATAATCTCATCTGTACA
>Ga0123352_10012400_pt1 | contig 13476 bp, 9 predicted proteins | sample TergutLab28metaG_FD_89700 | JGI IMG/M metagenome (GOLD analysis project Ga0123352, IMG submission 89700) | Labiotermes labralis P1 segment gut microbial communities from Petit-Saut dam, French Guiana - Lab288 P1 | ecosystem: Host-associated > Arthropoda: Insects > Digestive system > Gut ...
TGGCAGTTCAACAACATAGTCGCAAACTCCTGAAGATGGACATATTAATGCCCGAAACATGTTGAGTATCTAAGAAGTAAAGTAAATATAACAAGTGACATCTAGTTGGTTTTTTATTCTTCAGTTATCACAATGATGCACGGTCCAATAAACATCAGATTCTTCTAAATATTATTTAGTTAATTATTAACTGCTACAGCAATTGTGTAAAATCTGAGGTTTTCATGGCATTGTTTCTGAGGATGCAGGTCTTCTGGGATGTGACACTGTGTCACTGATCAGTAGTTACTGACATTTCAAAGGTAGCTCCCTCATTCCAAGGGTTTAGCAGTCCATGAACGATAGACAACCCAACAACAAAAAAATAATAAACAAATCTTGTACTGACAATAAGATGAGACAGGGGATTAGTGTACCTTGAAACAGGGTCACAAGGAATAAAAGAAGAAATTATAAGTAGTGAAGAATGAATTACTTTTCTCGTATTTCTTTCTTTTCCAATTGTTTTCAGTCACTTTATTCTTCATGTATCACAAAATGTGCTACCTCTTTTGATATCTTTCTCCATAACACTTACGACTTTCTCCTGCAAACACGCTCTTACATACATGCATATACTGAGACTCCTACCAGCACGCAGAAATCCGGCACTTTTTTAAACTAATGGGTCAGCGGCATTGAATGAGCAGTACACTGGCTGGTCAATTTATTGCCACAATGTGTAGTGCCTCATCTGAAGCCTACCCATTTGTGTGCATACTTGTTTCTCCATGATGCCTGTGAATATTTACCCTATATTCCAATCAAAGAAATGTTTAAAAGGCTAGCAGGAAGTCCAGTGGCCAATGGCAGAACTAAAAGAATTATATTATACTGAAAATAAAACAAGAGGTGTTACTTATGAAATCAGAAAACATGCTTCAATGACACAAAAAACAAAGAGTCAGGGGTAGGTAAAACTACCATATACCACCTCAAGCAACAAAAGAAACAGTTGCTTGAATTTGAAGCTGACAGTAAAGGACACAAATTAATAAACATTTGAAAGAATACCAAGCAAAGACTGCAAATGTGGACAAAATGTCACCAGAATAGATCAGGATCACTGAAGAACGAAGTTTCCATTTCATCTCTCTGTTGTCATTAACCAACCCACAGTGTTTCATAACAAAATACACCCTTCAATTCAGTGTGAATATTCTTCTACATGGTTCAGCAATTTATGTCCTCATTTTCTGAAAATATGTAGGGAGAAGGTTTCTGCTAACCATGAAGATGCAAACATGTATTTGGATGAATTTGTGACAATTTTGAATGAAAGATGTAAAACAGAAAGGACCTACAATGAAAATGTAACCTCTTTATCATGGACATACACAATGAATCAGGACTGGAAAGGTTCATTGAACTCAATGGAAAGGCTTGATTTTGCATGTTTCAGTGCACCTAGTACCCACAACAGAAAACTGGTCATAATCAGAAAAAGTAAGAATCCTAGAGAATTCAAGCATCAAAGGTCACCTTCAGGCTCTTTAACTCTTCCACAACTTTAGAAACCTACTCTAGATCGAAACATGTTACTCAACTAGAGAGAGAGAGACTATAATAAAGATAGTTGTGTTGATATTGGTATTGATTTGTTTATTCATATCACTGACACACAATGCGATGTCACATGTACAACATAACTAGTTTCATTACAGGTAAGCACACACTCTGCAAACTGAACAAGGGACATGGCTGAGAATTCCAAGACACAAAACACAAACAAGACATATTTTGCAGCTTATATTGGACAAAAAATATGAAGAGGAAGGTGAAGGGACTGAACATCAAGTTACACACCATTAGAGGGTATACAAACATCACTGACCAACAGACCAGACAGGAGTGCACATAAACCAAAGTTCTGACACTGATAAGGCACCACTCCACTGTGGTACAGAAAACTGACAGGGGGAAAAAATATCAGTATTCAGCAGTTCATTACTGGAACAAGGTAATATCTCACCAAATTTCCAAAATTATACCAAACCTAAATACATTTTCATCAACATGCCCTGAGAAAGCACTAAAAACCATATGGCATAGTGTCATTAATTTATCAACTATGTGGGAAAAATCTTTAGCTACCTCATTCTAAGCCTCAATTTCCAGTTGGCAGAAGCTTACCATTATAAAATCTTACGAAAGCTAAAGAAGGACCCTCCTGAGGAAATATAATTTACAGAAATATTTGTACACAAGGAACACCCACTCCTCCATACATAACATCCATAATGAAATAATTTGTAGTAGCTCAGAGAATGTTTTGTGTTGTCAAATGCTGATAAAACAGGGGAGGGAGGGGTCAACCCAGGGAGGACAAACATCTTTCCAAAGCAACAATATATAATAAATGATGCCTAAATTTAGTGAGGGGTAGTATTTCAGCATAAAATGTCCACAATATTGTAGGTATACAACAGTACCACATTATTAAACTTATTAACCTGAAGCATTGTAAAACATTAAAATACTTTGCCAATCGTGTCTTCTAAATATTCTCTAGCAGCTGCTACTGGGGAAAAATGATGCACCTTAACAACAAACTGTGTAATGATTTAGAATATTTACCAGGCCCATTTTTCATTCCTGATACAAGTCTTGTCCGCAAAAGAACAGCACGTAAATAACAATAAAAAAATTACATCAGGTCTGCTGTTTGTCTCTTGGTCCATACAACTTCACCAGTGCTATCATTTGTCCTCACCTCAGCTGCTATAGTCCTTACAAGAGTATTGTTTACTGATATGGAAATCAAACTTCAAAGTAGGGATGAGAACAGCACTAAATAGTTCCCTTCTGTCCATATCTTATGATTTCCAAGTAAACTGTGCTCACATTTTAGATTTATTCTATCAAATGCACATACTATTGCCTACAAGTGGAACAAAGAGTGTAGGTTGTATTAACTTGCATGAAATATAATTGACTCTCATACATATATATATATGTATATATATGTTCACCCTACACTTTAATGTTATATACTTATTTATTTAATAAACATCTATTAATTTATATACACAAATATCTAATATATTTTAATGTATTTAGGTACATTAGGTGAACTACTCTTACCAATTAGACATGGCCAGATTCAGGACACACGGAAAACTCAACTGCACTATTATTAAAGTTACCAAGCAATAAATGGTGAGTAACAGTATGTTACAGAAACAGCTTAAAAATGTTAATTCATACTAACAGTGTATGATTATGTACATAGTTCATATATTACATGGTGTCAGATGATCCCATTCTGATCAAAAAAGCAAGAACTGGCAATGCATAAAGGTCTTACAATCCAAAACCTGCTGCATACATACTTGCACACAAATGTTATGTTCACAAATAAACAGCAAGTGTGGGTGGGTTTAAAGGCAAACTGCATACACAGCTATTGTGATTTACAAGGGGCAAGCCTGTTTCATAATTGATTATATACAACTTCACTTTAAGACAGTTTAAATTATACATATACATATATATATATATGGAATGCTGATGAAAATTTGCAAATAGTTTTGCTGCTCATCATACAAACAACAAAAATATAAACTGTCTAGCAAAACTATCAAGACAGTAGTGATGGTGTACATATGTATGTAAGTGTGTACATATGTACATATGTATGTATGCATACATACATGCATGCATGTGTGTATGTACGTATGTATGTATGTATGTATGTATGTATGTACGTGTGTGTGTGTGTATATTATGTATGTGTGTGTGCGTGTGCATACGTGTGTGTGTGTGTGTACGAATATGTATGTGTGTGTATACATATATATATATATATATCTTCATCATCAGTATACTACTTACAAGTGATGCTACCATAAGCATTCAATAACACAGATGTGGAATGTTATACCATAATGTACTGAATAAAGACACAGAGAGTACTACAAAAGTTAACAACACAGTTGACTGTGACCACACCTTCACTGGGACAGCCTAAGGAAACATTTCTTCTGTTACCTTTACATTTCCAAAAACTTTTTATGCATCTCATAAACTAACATTACAAGTCAATATTCAATAGTCACCAAACTCCTCCAACAGTGGATTCACATACTTGATCAAATGACACATTTCTTCTAAAATAAATCCTGTTGAGTTACAAACCCCATGAATTCACGATATGTAACTATCAATCGAAAATGACAGAAGACAACAGAGTAAATTAACTGAATGCAGGAGATCCCTCCAACACACCCTACATGTCCTCCTCTCAAGCCACCTCAATTACCTGGTACCACACTTGATGGTCTAGACAATACAATATCAACATGAACTTACCATGTCCAAAAATGTCGTGGCAGCACCCACACACACACACACATGTACTACATGTTCTAAGCTGAAATACTTTTACTTTTATGTCAAGAAAGGGCTTGCAGCCAATTATTTGGTGGTGTTTGGTATAAATCTTAACACTGTGCAACCTGATATGACTATTAGCTAGTTGTGGGGGGAGGGGGGGAGGAGAATGAGAGGGGAAAAGCAATTTTGTGTCTCTGTTAAGTTTCTCTAATCTGCTTTAAAGAAGCAACTTTCCTACACATTAACACCTCATGTGAAGGCTAGGCAAAGCTGAAACATACAGCACACATATAGACAGAATATACACTGTACATTAACAACACTTTTGTTGTAACTCTGAACAATGTACACAGAATTCTATTTATAAGGAAAGTCATACCTCTGAAACATATTTCAAAAATGTCAGCAATAGCACATCTGATTAAGGGAGGCATACAGCCTGGTCTAATGCAGTATAAAGCATGCAATAATACACACACTTTGCAGTTCAGCTTACACTGTGAGAAGCTGTAGGAAACAGTACATCCTGGCTTTAAAATTAAGTGGCATAAAAACTTTGTGTGGCCTGTAAATGACACACTGATGACCACAAACTGTGTGTCAAGTAATTTTATTAAAACTTCCAAACATTAATATAATATACATACTACAGTAGAATTCCTTCAATCAAGCACCTCATAATCCAGCACTCCTGACAGTCTGGCACTTGAACGTCTGGTGTGTGTAGTCATTATGTGACTTTATCTTGGGTCACCTGGACCTTACTGAGCCCATCAAGCTACGCTGGCAAGAGGAAACACATAACATTAATGATTCCTCAACTTGAAATAATTTAAGGCTTGGAAGTGGCAAGAGCCGTAGAGTGGTTATGGCTTCATACAACATTTGATTGCCAGCTTTCCACGTTATAACGAAACAAAAAAACAGTTACGACTGTTCACAGCATCAAGTAAATATGTGAAGGACATTTTCAAGCAACAGATATAGAAAGAGTCTGAATTAGTGCAAATGGACAGGGTGCTGTATAAGTGGTGTACAGCAATGCATTCTGAAGGGTAACCTATCACTGGACCCACTATCACTGAACAAACTAAGTCTTTAGAGATTGAAATGAAAATAGCTGACAAGTGCACATTCTCTGATGGCAATAACAAAAATTACCTGTACAAACTTAAGTCACTATATGTAAAAGCAAAGTAAATTTATCCTTGAAACAGGTCATGCAGGCCCAGGGGGTCTGCAGAGATAAAGCTCTACTCTTCCTTTAACCTCAGCACTTGCCAGATGGAGGTGGGTGGTCAACATCATGCCCTATTCACTTTACCCTTCGGAAAGAGACCCAGTACCCACTACACAGATCGGTCTGGACAGGTACAGAAAATCTCACCCTGGGATTCAATCCAAGACCATCTAGCCCTAGTGAGTTGTCAGTATGGGTACTGTCTGATAATCTGGAATAATTGATTATCCAGCACCTGTCCAGTCCTTTCAGTGCCAGATGAAAGGAATTTTAGTGTAATATGCATATTTAACAAGTGTGGTGTACCAGTGCTACACACATGAAATACAATTTTACCTATGATCTATTGATCTACACAATTCTATGCAATGCTCCAAGTAAAATACTAAATCCCAACTACACTTATGTGACAGCCATGATAAAGCATCATGTGATTGATTACTTCCTTACAGGAATTAAAATTTTGGTTTCAAAAACATATGCATAGCCACATCATGATTTCAGCTTTCAGGCCTTAGACACAACAAATGTTCCAAGTTCTACCACCATTTTGGCATATGCTGCAGTTACCATCTTCAGGCTCAATAGGGCAGAAGACACAGACTGATGTACATATCTCAAAACAGTATTAAGTGTGGGGGTGTAGCATGTACTACACAATGGGAAGGGTGTGAGGCTTGATGGGTTGGGGTGACAGCACCACACTTGACCTCAACCTTACTACTGCTGCTAGGGGTCTATTTTCTAACCTCATTCCCTTCTGATTCACTCACCCTACAGAATATGAATACACCACACAATAAACCACAGGGAAAACTTCAATGCACAATGTGGCTAAAACCTGAAAGCCAAAATCATGCACTGAATATAGACTGTGAAAAATGTAACAAAACAATAAGAATGGTAACACAGCATCCTATATCTGCTGGCTGCGTGCAAGAAACTTTAAACCCGAGAGGGGCTATAATAATTTTTCAAATACTTATATTCCTAACATCCAGTTGCTGGTTGGTAACTGCAATCCCCAAACTCCAAACATGTTAATAAAAAAAAAAAAAAGTAACTATTACTGGGCAAAGGCATAAATGGTCTTCGCTAAGTCAGTATGGTACATGTCTGAAAAAATATTAAATATGCAACATTACTTTTAAATCTACATCTCACTATAACGTGCGTTCTGAAGAGAATATGCAACAGTCAGTGGAACCAGTTTTCAAATGCACAAAGTTAAACATATCTACATAACAGGAACACTAGCAAATATCTTGGCTTAATCCATGTGCATATTCTGATATAAATATGTCCTGTAACATAATCATCAGTTCTCTTATTTTAGGCCTACAAATGGCATGTACTTATACCAGGTGTAAGATACTTTTATATATGCATCTGCCAGCTTCAATAAGAGCATTTTATCTTGACAACACTGTCACTAGAGATGTTGTGTGTATTACTATTCATAGTAATGATACATCAGCTAACAAGCATTGTATGTTGTATAATGGTACACCTTTAAATATTAATCAACACACACGTAAAAAAAAAATGACAGAATTTAACACTGTTCAAATTCTCAAACTATACATCAGAAAAAAAAAATTGTTTTGAATAATTTCAGCCAATAAACAGAACAAGTGTGGTCCTATTGCACTGGTAGTTAAGAAAACGCTGATGAATAAAAATTCATCATGGGAAACATACAGACATCATCTGAAAACAGGAACTAATTCACCCACACAGGGACATTTCTCTGTATTGAAAGAAATTTTGTTTTCTATTTCTGAAGTATATTTGTAAGTAATCAGGGGCTATCTCTGCTTGGTGCTACATGTCTCCTTGCACGTTTATACTCACATCTTCATTTACCTTCATTTAAACTGAATCTGATGGAGAAGACTGCAAGTGTATTGCTTCAATAATGATCAAAGTCACATAAACTTTCAACTAATCAAGAAATATGTAGTGGCTTTCTTAGGAAGACAAAAGTGTGGCTAAAAGCAGGAAGTACATTAAAGTAACTAATATGATACATAACAGAATTACCCGTGGTAACAAAAAATAAAATACATGTCCTAACACTGTGTTGAACATGGAACCAAATCATCAGAATATCTGAGCTGTCTCGAAACACAGTTTTTTAATAACATCACATTTTATTCTCCTGTGATTCCATTCACACACGCGAAGACAGTTCCTTCACTCATCCTTAACACTATCCCATGCCACGATGATGATTTTCTTAATGTTTACTGGATGTTCTGAATGCACCCTTCATTTCATTTACTGCTGCCTGAGCAGCAGCCTGTGCAGCAGCTTGACCGATGGCTTGCTGCATGCGCTGGGGGATCAGTGGCATCCCAATCCCCATTCCCATTCCTCCCTGGCCCTGGGATCGACTGCAGCAGCGCAAACAACCAACAATCCAAGTTACAGACTGACCTCTCATCCTTTCCCTCACATGAAGTATCCACATTCCTAATTCAATCAATATTCCATACTGCCTACTTGTCATATTACACAGCAGACACAGGCAAATTTACTCGTGTTAAATTAATCACCATACCAATGTGCATGGAGTGGAAATATAGCTCTATACATTCTTTACCTCATCAAATAGATGGGTGGGAGTTGCCAGGTTCACATTACAGCCTCTTTACTCCCGGGAAATGAGGGTTCGAAACCAAATGGATTGGTTCTCAGAGCCATTCTTGACATGGTGACAAAGAGAAAAATCCCTGTTCCTGCTGGAAATGACACTGACTGACTAACCACAGAATGGCCAGTGACAGGGAGAATAATTAATGTTCTGGTAGGAGATAATTTGGAAAGGGGTATAAATGTTAACTGAATATCATAAATAATGCAAATCAACCTACCAACACTATGTAAGGCTTGAAGCTATCACAGCAAACACATTCACTGCATGGCTCTTGCACAATCAGACATATCAATGGTAGGCTCAAAATCAAAGTTTTAGAGATCTGCTCTCCTGCTGTCAGGGCCAACCCCAATACTGGGGACACATCATGTCTACGAAACATTGGTTTTTAGCCCATCAGTGACAAGGCTGACAGCCCAGGAGCAAGTCAGTGATTAAAAACACTTCTTCCACTGCATTAATTTACCCAAGTAACTGACCACTGCAACTTTTATGAAAATGATTCACATATATATTGTGTGATTTCAAACATTGTGGCAGTGATGTCATGGAGTATTCTCCATATTTCTGCCTGTCATCATATAAATGACATGAAAATACTGTAATTGAACAGGCAAAAGGTGTGGAAAAATAAATGAGGAAAACCTGTTTCGTGGAGACAACTTGATCTACTAACACCAATGCCATGGATTCCATAAGCCACACTCTGCTAAGTTTACTTTTTTTCCTCACATTTGTAACAACATTCAGAGCTAAACAAATTCAAACATAAATCAACAAACACCTTATAAAGGCCATTCTAATACCTTGCAATATGTAATAAAAATAATTTCATTTGAGCTATAGAGCAAAAAGGTTTTAAAAATTCATAACAGGAAGTCCTCCCAATAAGAAGACAATACTGCGTACTTATGTTTCAACACAACGTAATCTTGTGACACACATGGTTACTACTTTACTAATCATTCTTTTTACAAACTCTGTGAGAAGTGATACAAAATTCCTTACATGAGTGCTGTGAAATTTGCTGTGCATTCTTGTGTTACCTGTACTTGTTATTAATAATACAGTGATCAGATTTTGTACAACAGTTTCCAACCATTACAGAAACAGAAACGTGTTCAGTCTTTGCCTATACTGACTTCAGCAAAACAAAAACAAAATGCACACCAAAGTGTGATGTGTGCATTCCAGTCATACATTAATTCTTACACTATGATTTCCAAGTAGTGCTTGTAGAGAAATATGATCTTTAGCAAAACCAAGGTAGCACAGAGAAAAAACAAGTGTGACAAAGTGGAAGTTCCACATGGCCGCTGTGTTTAACCAACAGGAACATAATTTTGAATATAAAAGGAAAATTTCAGTTTGTAACAATACAGAGAACACCAGGACCAAGAACTGGTAATGTAAGGATGCCAGCCCTTGATTGTAGCAATGTGATAAAACATAACATATACACAGTATCCACAACTTTGCATACTATATTTTAAAATCTGAAATGGGAAATCAAACTTTGCAAAACATATGCTGCACAACAGACAATCAATGGGCCCAAAAGAAGATATTATAAATATCCTCCATGTAACAAAAAAGGGAGGAAATAACACTCTACAAAAGTGTCATATCTGTAACTAAAAAAACCAATAACCAGATAAATGATAAAAACACCATTTCAAGCAACATACTATTTGACGCAATTATATACAATGATGTAAACCAATGACATTTGGGCATATCACCCCATCCCAGTGTGACACACATCCCAATAGTGCTTTGTTGCCTGGTGAAATGCAAACAACGCGATACAGGAGATAGCAAGCAAAAAACAATACTGTAAGTGCTGATTTAAAAGAACCCCAGCTGTAATAATCAAAAGGGTATGTTATGAAATACAAACTTGTGAAATTTAATATATTTGTTGAATACTTATATGAGGTTGCAAAACTTACAAATATAATCCCATGTACAACGTAGTAACTCCAGCAATGCACACAATTAAAAAAAAAACCCTGATTGTCAAAAAAGAATAATATAATAATTAAAAAACTCAAAATGAGTTTGAATAATGTTTATACTTAATTGCCAAACATTACCTTTACTATTGTTCATTAAAGATATAGTTTGAAATCATCAAATCATGAGAACATGCGTATGTATACAAATAGACCATGTAAACCAACACCAAACAAGCCAAACAGAATGTAGGTGGTACCTAATTTTTATCAATTCCACAAAAAATGTGCTATGCATTTAGTAACAAAACAAAATGATACACATGACATAACAAATATGCAGTGCTACATTATAATGACATTTGTAGAAATCGTGAGATCTCACCAATTACGAAATATTTTCAAAGCATGTCCACCTTGGTTTTGTAAAATGTATATTAATGCCTGTAGATGGTCAAAATATGACCAAACATGTAACATACATTACTCAATATAATAAAGTTGTTATATCTGACAGAAATTTATAATTTATTGTCAGGTAATTGTAATGATGAGATGAATTCCACCAAAATAATCTCTTGTATTACATTTTCTTTTTCATTCTGTTTTCACACTTCAAAGCTTCAACTCCCGTACTACAAACATGACTTAAAAACAGTAACACTAACAGGTACATAATCATACCAATTATCTGTCCACTCCCATTGTAACTTCACTGTATTTTGGATGTTGGTATCGTTTATATACTAAAATTGCAACGGTATGTCTAATTGTTGCTGCTAGATACATGAACTTCATTAACACAAATGTTGGAACATATAAATGATTTCAGTGCCACGAAAATTCAGTTACTTCCATTCTATTCAGTAAGATTTTAAAATGTGGAAAAATAACGCCTCTTATTTTGGGTTAGTTAATGTACATTTCTTAGACAATCAGATACTTTACAATGACCGCAGAAGACAAACAAATATAGCATGCTTCTATGAACAGCACTTTTGGATAAGCATACACTTATTTGTCTGTGAGATTAATCAAAAATATATTGATTAAATGGAGTGACAAGTTTATTTACCAAGAAAATCAATTTTTTCAATAATATATTCAGAATAAGTCAATTTTCTTATATGTACAAAACATATGAAAGAAGGATCTTCTGTGGGAATTTCCAGCATAAATATACACCACAAACAACAGTCAAGCACCAAGAACACTTCGAATTATGTACAAAAATCCACTTATGCGTGGACTTCCTCGGTTCTGTCTGGCCATATTTGTATTTTATTGTGTACTTACACCAGACAGACATTAGAAACAGTTACAATTATAGGATATAAAGCAAACTAAATGGGTCTTCATTGAGCCTTGTTTTGTCCTGCAGTATGTCTTCAGGAATGTACTTTACTCTCACACTTAAAAATTCTTCCCCATATTTCTGAGTTCAGCAGATATTATAAATGTGACTGATTCTGTTACCAAATATTTTTCTTTTGTGTCATTCTGAGTGTTGACTTTGTTAATACTTGGATAATCACAGACTTCAGTATGAGGAATAATGTGCCACAACATTTGCAACCAACGTGGGTGATTTCTCATAATAATTTTTCAATTGTGCACTCCTCTAACCATGGCAGACACTCCCCTAAAGAAATTTACTAACATAAGAATGTAGCTTACACTGAATTCCAGTTAATCAAGAGGTATCAAGAATCTTTGCATACTTTGGTAATAAACCCTACTATATAACCATCATCTATAACATACTGGTCCAATTTAACTACAAAGGTCTCCATAGCAAGAACTCTCATTTACAAAGCATTGTAAATGATGCGCCAGTGAAGAGGAAAAAGAATCACAAGTCAATCAAAATAACCTGTGGCAAAAATATGTGCCATATTTATGCAAGTAGCAGCAACATTAACAATCTGAAACTGTGTTATCAGCGACAATGCCATTATCAAATTTAACTTTTCCTTGCCTTAAAATGTAACATCAAATGCAATATAATTTTATTAGGATTTAGACTTAACTCAAAGCCTGTCTATCATGTGTGCAAGAACAAGAAGAGAGATTAGTTTAGACAGAGCTGTTAAGATGTTAGTCTTTCAAGTCTCATGCAGTTACAGTCGCCGCCTGAAAGAGAAACACGCCCTGGTTCACTCCAAGCAGAGACAAACACATAGCAAACATACTTACATAAGCTGTGCATGAATAGTGATCCGGTTCCCACAAGCTCAACTTTACATGTGAGTAAGCCTCAGAAACAACCATATACAACAACGGTGTGGGTATAAAAATTCCCTGTCATACTTAAACCAGACTAATACTTCCCAGCACAAAGCATTGCAGTGAAACTCCACTATACATTTCCCACTGCTATTAAACAGAATATTATAAACAAATAAATAAATAAAACTAATTTTTCAAAACATGTATGGATTCATACAAGAGTACAGAGAAGGAGAAAGAGAATGAAAACTGTGTACAAACTGTACATTATACATGCTTGAAATCAACACAACTTCTTCAAACTTATTTTCAGAAGACACAGCAGTCAATTCCATTCTGGTACTTCACTATGTGATCACAGTTGGATAATGGAGTTGTCTTATGATTCAGTCTAATATTTTGCAACAAGTATTCGTTATGAACCAAATCCAAAACTGCCCTTCACATTCAACTTTGATTTCTGCAAGTATATATTTACCTCAGATCAAAGATGGTGTACTAATGACACAGCACTGACTGGTAATCCTCATATAATGAACAAGATGATGATGAAATGTATGTAATAATTCCACAGTACTGTAAAACTTAATGAACACGTATCTGTCTTGCAAAACGGTCATGGGAGTACTGCAGTTAGAATACACAAAGTATGACTATACAAGTGTATACAGGCTTCTTCTGATGCAAAAACTGAGTCCTTCAAACCAAATGTAATTTAAATCCTAACCTCAGGATGAGGGTTGACAAGGATACGGCAGCTGCAAAATATAACTCCTTTGACCACAGTCACTGTCCATGAATCTACTTGAAAAATTCCATGCCCTTGACATAAAGTATAAAATGGAAGACATTAGCCTATTTCTATATTCACATTAATATGCCAGTTTGCAATACAGCAGGCAACACAAATTAATGGGTCTATCACAATGTGAAAAAAAAAAAAAAAAAAAAACAAAATTATAAAAAAATTTTATAAACATAATCTACCACCAAAAAAAACAACCAAAAAAAAATAAACA
>Ga0123352_10012404_pt1 | contig 13475 bp, 8 predicted proteins | sample TergutLab28metaG_FD_89700 | JGI IMG/M metagenome (GOLD analysis project Ga0123352, IMG submission 89700) | Labiotermes labralis P1 segment gut microbial communities from Petit-Saut dam, French Guiana - Lab288 P1 | ecosystem: Host-associated > Arthropoda: Insects > Digestive system > Gut ...
AAGAAGGAAATTTTATATTTTTATTTGTAATAATAAAAAAAAAAAAAAAAAATTTTATATATTTATTTGTTTTAACCCCCCCCCCCCCCCCCCATTCTAACATGGTTAAGTCCTTATCACCACCTGAAATAGAAAGTGTACATTACTCAGAGATACAAAGAGTTTTTTCCAGAATATTTTGTACTCACCTCTGGTGATTTGACATTTTGCAAGTTGAGCACAGATTACAATTTTATTTCAGAAACGGGAGAGTGGGGAGGGGGCATAAGAAAGAATGGAGAGGACAGAAGTGTTTTAAGTTACAGTTCACAGCTGGGTCTTGGATCTTGAACATTGCTGTTTACCAGATACATCAGGAGAGCTGGGTTGTCCCATATGGAAACTGAAAAATATCAGGTGGACGCTTCATACAAAGATTCAACATTCAGCTCCACAGATAGTGTTGGAATGTAAAGGATGCTGAAGAGACTGTAGAGAGAGCTTGCATAAAGTGCCAATAAGGTAGACTGGTGATGTAGGGTTGTACAGAGGGATTATGCCAAATACCGCATAGGCACTGTTAGGAAGGGTTCCTATTAGGTATTGACAGAGAGGCTCCATACAGAACCTGCCAAATTGTAGGGACCAAAGAGAATCCTTCAGATAAGGTCTTACAAACAGAAATTTCAGGTACAGCCACAATACAGAGCACACAGAGCAGTGCTTTTCCAACTTTTCTTCTCATTTACCATTAACACGAAAAATTAATCATCTGCTGGTAGGTACCAAAAATATTAATAACATGCAAATTCTAATTTTTGAATTTAAGTTTTTTTTTTTTAGTTCACATTATGTGTATAACACATTAGCATACAAACCAAATTATTAAAATAGAATAATAAAACACGAAATTGAATAACCAGTTTTCATGCTTCATGTGTGCTCGTCTGTTATAATTGCAATCTAGTATATGAATTATTAACAGTCGCATGACGATCGCACTACTGAGCGTGCTAAACAGGCTTTTTGCCATTTTCAAGCTAGTCATAAAACCTCATCGAAAATAATGGTCTCTTGCTTGCTACTGCCCCCAGCTGGTGGAACTAAGGGTTAGTTGATAAGGGCTTGTCTCTTATGCCAAGTATTTACTGATGCGCATGTCGCTTTCCCTACGACCTTCAAAATATTGTGACTGGACACTGAAGGTAGTGAGATTTTAAGGGTTTATAGCAACGATTGTTAGACATGGAATTAAAGAGTCAAAATTAAAAACAGAAGCTGGCAAGTCACATTTGCAAATAAAACATACTCTGAAAAACAAATTATTCCTCTTGTATTTAATCTCTATAAATTAAAAAGGATGTTTGTCGCCTTATTCTACCGTCTAACACATTTTATGCAGTTTCTATACAAAGTTAATGTAGTTTTTCACAATTAAGTACAATGTAATAGCGAAACTATTGCAATAAAAGTACATAATGTGGACTTGTTTGTTGATCAGCTAATACTTTCATTGTTGCTTGCTTTTTTGCTAGTTTTTGTGCTTCTAACTGTTTCATGTAAGCTAAGAAGCAAGTCCACAGTAGACTACACATTCCAACAAAAGGAACACGGTTCTTTTCGGACACAAGAGTATAGTTTATGGTCTGCAACACTGGCCACACACATGCTCCAACCTGCAGAGATAACAGAAGTGTTTATTAATGACAGGTTAGATGAGTCTTAGTGTATATGTAGTAGTGATCAAATATGTTCCAGTAATAGACTCCTAATGAAGGTATACACTGATCTCTGCACCAATATTTAATTTTTATCCTTTGTTTATTCGTGAGATCTATAATTAAATGAAAACAAGACAGGTAATATACATACAACATAACATTGAGGCGTGTTCTTGCAGACAGATGATGATTATTATGATTATAATTATGAGAGCAGCACATTTCACTTACTGATTTCTTCACATATCCTTTCCCTCCCCTATTCCTTCCTGTTTGTTGATGACTGTCCTAGTCCTGTAGGTATTTGCTCCCACTGTGAGAGTGTCAAATGTTTGTACACACTGTCAGAAATGTTGTATTTCTATGACTTGCAAAAACCCAGAACATGTGGTGTCCCAAACCAAAGTTGGTGGGACACCAGGGTGGAGCTCTTTAAACCCATCAAACCACAACTGTCTCACCAAAACCCAGACGAAATGGATTCACACTCTTATCCCAGCCAGCCACACTCCAAATGCAGTACCCCAAAGATTGGGGGGCACTGCAAATAGCTGGCCAATGCAATGCTGTTATTTTCTGGCCCTGCCTCCAATATGTGTTGAAATGTCATTGAGCATTAATTTTATTCAAATCTGTACATCCAATTGAAATCCTATCATTGCCCCTATAAGCAAACTATAATACCTGTAAGGTTTTGTAAACAGGACCATCTGTCACCTGGAGTAACTGGTTATAACTCCTGGTTTACGTAATCAAAGACAAACAGAATTTTTAATGGTCCATACACAAGCAGCTCTAATAGTAAAGGTAACTTCTTTCTGGAGAAGACACACACACACACACACACACACACACACACACACAAAAAACGACACACACACACACACACAAAAAAAAAACAACCAGACAGAGAAAGAAAAACTCTTCAATTACACAGGTTGTTCATAGAAATGTAACACTAACATTCTAGAGAGTTCAAAATCAATAAAGTTCCTCAATGTTGCTACTGGAAAGAAAATTACATAATGATGTTTTCTTTGATGATGCCATGTAGACTGGTAAGAAGTTACCACCATTTTGGATGAGTCCACTGCCTCGTTCTTCAGGCTAGTCTTGCAGCAGCCTACATAGCATCATATGCCAGATTTAAATCATCAGCAACAATGTAAGGACCTCAGATCTTCCAAATTGATTTATGTGAAACAATCTTAATGCCTCACAGTTCTGTCAAGCATGTGACATAAAAAAACTTCAACCCCCAAGACAGCAATGCATGGCTCGCTTACTCCCGTCCTTATAGCTGTTCAATTCAAAATATCACCTCCGGTCAACCAAACAATTCAAAGTATATATAAAAAAAACCTGATGTGCTGTATGTTAACGTACCTTGTAAGTTGGGAGAAACTTGACTCCGACTTCTGATGAGGCCTCTCGTATTGTTTTTCCTTCCAGTAATGTCATTATAAAAAAGAAACACACCATGGCGAAAGGAGTATATGAAATTTGTTCAACAAGTGCCTGGAAAATAATCACATATGAATAATACAATTTTCTTAGAAGAATGCAACATTTATAAAAAAAAGAGAATTAGATTAGCTTTATTAGAAACATTTAGTTGTCCATAGGATTACCTACAAAGATGAAGTACCGGTATGCAACTTGCATGGTAAAAAAAAAAAACCGCATGAGCAATTATGCAAGGCCATGTGTATTTTCAATATCTCTGTCAAAATAGCATAAAAAATGGCCAGAATCACTCAATTTCTTATATTAACAGCTGTAATAAAAGAAGAACATATTTCTTTTTCTTCTTCCCTTTTCTCTCTTCTTCTTCATCATCTTTAGCCTTTTAAGTTTGGCCTTGACTTCCCTCACTTCAATGTCCATTCTATTCCATTTACAGCTCATACATCTTGTTACACCCACATTCCTCAAATTCAATTCGAGCCACCCATCTTAAATCAGGTCTTTCTTATTAGCAAGACAGTGTAATGGACTGAACATAATAAACTCCAATAACACATTAAGTATATAACAGTGACACTGTTTCAGATGCAGATATTATGCAGTGTTAGACCATCAATAATGAATAGAAAGAAATTTGTCAGCAAGCATATTCTACAGGCAGTAGCTTAGCACCTGCCTGAATAAAGTCAGAATATTGTAAGATCTCTCAGAAATGACAGGTAGTTTATCAGACAAGATGAGAATCAATACATTCCAGAAGTGCTCTTGATACATGGAGTTAGTTATTTGCTAAGTCAAATAGCAAATAACTAACTCCATGTATCAAGAGCACTTCTGAGGAAACCAATACTTGTTCACATGTTTGCAAAACTGCACCATTTTTGGAACGTAAAGGTTCACTGCCATCTTCATATGAATCCATTTGGTCCCTGTCTATGCTTTTGTACTCTGTTTCTTTGAGATGGATTTAATATTAACCTCCCAACTACATCTAAGTCTCTCAAGTGTCTCTTTCTTCAGATCCTCAAACTAGAATTTTGTATGCTTTCATCAATGTACATTACAAGAGTAATTCAAAGAGCAGTGACTAGCAACATTTGTTACCAACACCAACCCTTGCACACAATTATGTATTACTGAGGCTCTGAAATCATGTATGTATGACTTCCAGGTGGAATAAATCGCGTATTAAAAACACAAAGCCACCTACCTTGGCAACTGTTGATCTAAAATTCTGTTGTGGCCACATGCTGACAGCCAGTCTAAGCCATCCATGCAAGGTTGGTGCCACAAAACAACTACCATATAAACAGAACCTTAGTGCTTCAGCAAAATCCCATTCCTTATTTCCACGTATGGTCTGCTGACATAAGTTGGAGATCGGCCAAATAAAAGAATATGTGATCATTCCCCTAGTAAGGGGATACTCCTTAGTGAAGTCAATAAGTCTGGTGAGATATATTCGAATATTAAGTTTACCAGTTAATGTTCCTTTAGTAGAAAAACCAGCCACTCTCATGCAAGGAATCTTCTTAGAGAGGACTACAAACAAATTCATTTTAAAATTCCAATACCAAGTTGCTAAATATCTCACGTCGTTATACCATTTCAGCATTGACTTTAATGTCCTGAAAAATCCATAACATAAATTAGAAATACATATTCTTACAGGTTACTTTCAAATACACAATGGCTGGCATTTCAAAAAGAGTGGGGTCCACTGGCATGGGTAAAGCTCCCACAAAATCTGCAACAGAGGTGGGAACCATGGATAAAGGGGGGCACCCAACCATACATAATAATAAAATTTGTTATGCGTTCTTTCGTACTGGATTCTGTTCTTGTGACAGAAGGTAGTATTGAGGATTCCTGTTACGGGATCTGGGAGTAACTTCACTAATAATTACAGGGGGTGGGGTGATTGACTGGTTATTTATGCCACCAGAGAGTCACTGTTTTATCTAACATCTATCAGCTGTCACTTCTTGCTGGCTTGCTTATCACAGTACTTCCTTGTTAAACAAACTATACATGCACAGTCACATTAAAATGCCATTATGTCTAAAAGACACACAACACTTTTTACTGAATATGTTAATATAACTGTTATATGATGGCCTTAGTAGCAGGACTGCCAACATTGACAACAATTACTATAAAATAGAAGTTCTAAGGCCTTAACACTGCATAGCACGTTATCTTCCCTGGAGCTTCATTTTTGCTAATAAAATGATTACTGACAACCTTAAGTTTCTGTCAGTAAACTGATATCGAACAACCTAAGCTCTGTGAATCACCATTTATTTTTCCTTTCATTCACCGCGCCTGTTGATAAAATGAGCCCTGAAGGGTATAACGCTTCTGCCGGTATAATTAACTCCATAGACTTAATTTCCCTCACTGTCAACAAACTGAAAATTCAAAATGTAACCTTCGTGTTGTAACTATTCTTCACATTCTTGTTTCCTCGTGCATCTTGCATGCCAATAACATGAAACTGGAAGGCCTGGGTTTATGTCACAAAAACTAAATTTCAAAGCCTCGTTTCCATCGTTTATCACGCACAAGGGTAATTTGGGACTATACAGCGCTCATCATGCGTGACATAAATATAAAGCACGACGGTAGCTTACTTTTACGTACCTGCTATAATTCCCTTTGTTGCTAAGTCACAACAGCATTTGTCCTCAGAACATAACACCAGACACTACTTACACAGTATTACATCACAATGCGTGACATGTTCGACTGTATGGAGTAACACCTAGCTATTTATAGTACATCGGTCTCATTACAGTTATTACAGATGCTGCAACTTCCTTCTTTCTGGCGCGTTCGCGAAGTTGCGAAAAGAGACTATTTGCCTCGTCATGTGTCGGATTTTCGTGACAATCTATATTGGAGGCAAGCGTCGAGAGTATTCAAGTTGGGACAAAATTTAAAAAAAAAATCACTGGAAGACATATCCAATTCATACTTCACTGAAGTCTTCTTGGTTTGTAAAAATTCCAAACAAAAGTTGCAGAGAAAATCAAGAAACGCTGCATTAAAAAAAAAAAACATTTTCTTCCGAAAATCGTGCCATTTTCGGGACAGTCGTGCAAAATAGGACAGTACCAAACAGGCCGAAAACATAAATGGTGCAAAGTGGATTTGTTCTGCGTGCGCGGATAATTGAGACAAATGTACAGCCATATCTTAAATACTTTTTGCTTGATGAAAGCTTCATAATCTGGTGCCACATAACCAAAGATTGAAATTGTGACGTAACATTCTAAGACGCAGCTTCGTGTCATTAATTCACGTTTGCGTCCAGTTATGGATACTTTTACACATAAACTGCCTGCCTCCATTTTTCAAAGGTAAACAAAAACTGGCAATCATACTTTATAGTATGCTATCCAACACAACCGCCTTCCCGAATAAAGATTGAATTTACTCATTCGTGGCAGTCTAATACCTCTGACACGTGGATATATATGTAACGCTGATCCATGCCGTAAAATCTGCTACGAGCTGAAATTATTAAACGATTTAAGTGCCATTGCTGACGTCAGATAGCGGGCAACTATATGGTGACAGATGATGGACTATGCAGAATATCTGTCTCTATGGATAGATGGCAGAACAGCTTGACAGAGACATTTCCAAGGCATTACAGTGACTTGTGTAAACATGAGCCGCTCTATAATCAATGTGATCTTTGACATGCGTTCTCTGTCGTTTATCCGTAAACAAGGAAGCCTTGTGGAATGTGACATGTAAGGTTTGGGTTATTTTCGGAATTGACTATATTAAATATGGGGGGGTGCCGTGTGTAGACTTAAATTATGATTAGATTATGAAGAATTTTGCAGATAAGAGTGAATTTTGCCTGTTACTACAGGATGCCGATGGATTGGAATCCTGAGGCATGTATTCGTCTGCAGGCTTACACTGCTCCACATTCAAAGTGATACTGCTTCCAAAACAGTAAGCTTTTGGGGGCAAGTTAAAATCAAGCAAATTAATCGTTCTTAGATTTTAATTTTGTGTGTCCTGTCGAATTATTACACTGAAAATCATATTTGAAAGATGCACAGACACTGTTAATAAGAAGTGTAATAATTTCATCTGTAAGGAAAAATGATACAATTACTTAATTATAAATAAGATAATAATTTGTCATAACTCAAAATTCTTTCATTACTGCATTTGCAATACTCTGTTTGCAGTGACTTCTTTTAGATGACCTGGAATTGACATTACTAGCTTTTTTTCAGGTCTGATACTTTCCCATTCCTGTCTTAAAATAGTGGAAACTGAATGATTTCTTATTTTTGTTTCCAATGTAGACCAAAGATTTTCAATCACATTTAAGTTGTGATTGAGGCGGTGTTTTAATCACTTTTGGGCAGTTGTTCAAAGCACCACTCACCAAATATGATGAATATTTTGGGCAATTTTCATGGTACAGTCCCAAGTTTTCCAGCACTGGCTTTCAGATGTTCTCGAAGAGTATTCAGATAAACATGTATGTTCATGATGCCTTCGATAAAGTGAAGATTTCCCACTCCTGATGCTGCCACACATGCCCACATCCTCACACTAGCACCAACATGCTTGACCTTTGAATAAAGATATTTTTTTTACGAAGTTCTTTCCCAGGTTCTCACCACACATAATTATGTCCATCTGAAACCCTCTGTAAATGGTTTTCTGCAAATTTCATTTGAACTTTACGATTTTTGTGACTAATGAAAGGCTTTATTCTGGCCACTCTTCCTTGAAAATCATTTTTCCTCAATGCTTTTCACACTGCCTCAGGATTAATTTTTTTATGTAAATGATTTCCTACTTTTGCATCCAATTTTGTAGTACTTCTTGATTATTTTTAAGTCGTCTCAGAATCTTTTTTTTGCCATATCCTGCTGTAAACATTTTCTTGGCACCCTTCCTCACTTCCCTGGTAAGCCTCTTTTCCTGTTTATACCTCTCAACAACATGTTGAACAGTAGAATGGCTTCTGTAAATTTTTGGATATTTCCCTCATCAATTTTCCATTGTTAAAATGACTGATGACCAACTGACGTTCCTTTAGTGTTCTATGAGCCAACATAGCCAATACTTAAATGCACAAACCTTGTCTTTCACTAAATCTGACTGAAGACTGATTTTGCTTTTGGAAAGTGATATCAAAGGCAATTGTATAAGCAAACACTAGACTGCATTGTTTTAACTGTGAGTTAAGGCGAAGGTGAAACAGTATGTTTACACGTATTGTGAACTCATTGCTTAATATCTGTTCTTTACCCATGAAAATGATATATAGATAATGTCCACCATTCCTTATAGAGTATGCAGCTGGTCAAAAGTCTACTTATTTGGGAATTTTCATTGGATTTGTATTCTCACAACATAGTTTATCATTTTGACTGGGAGCCTTTGCCATTGCAAAATGAAATTAAACATTTTTGGTCACATAATAGCATAGGCCCTCAGCCCACCTATATCATTTCATTATTTTGTTTATAATTTCAGGTTAATGTTATCTTGTAGTATTGAAATACTGTTTATCAGGCATCATCATGATGGTAGAAGTTTTGTGCAGCATGGCTGCACTGTGCTGCATTATAGTGGTGTAGTGTTGAAATATCTTATACAAGGAGCACCCTCTTCTCCAGCATATGGCTGTATTATTTTTGCACACATTCCATAGTTTGTTGCATTTTTCTCAGGTGACACTACAGTGAAGTTGATGGAGTTGTCGGGGGTGGAGTGGGCAGTGCCATTCCACACCTATATCAATTGTGTGTTATTATGTACAGTATTGGTTTATGCCACTCTTACAGAATTTATGTTTGGTGTTGAAGACAGAGAGTGAACCCAACATTGCTGAATTGTGTTGTACTATGTAGTAATGTGGGGATTGGTTATTGTTTCTTAATAGGTGTGAAGATAGATTAAAAAGACTGATTTGTCACCAAAAAAGGATGTACTGTTGCTGGAATATGGAAGTGGCACCGCAGATTTCTGTGTACTCTGTCCTCCTTGTGAAGTCCTTTGGTGTAACAATGTGAAGAAACAGCAAAGATTACTGATATTTGAAGGAAGTTCGTACTAGTGATGTTAGTGGAAGAGAAGCTATCTGTCTGTCCAGGGCTCTGAAGGATGTCAAGCTTCAAGGTCACCAACCATGCAGTATGGGTGTTAAACTGTGGACCATCCACCAGGAGTGCCTGTATTGAAGGTGCGTTACTTAGTTATTGCTTGCTATTTGCTGAGATAGAATCAGCATTCTAATTGAACAGAAAGATCTTAGGCATAAGTTAGTGGGTAGGGCTCTGCATTAGCTGAAATGGACATGCAGAAGAGTTAGGTTATTGTACTGACCATGAGGCGGGCAAAGTGGGTGGGACAGCGGTGGTCTTAAAGAGTAAATAATCTCTTTTTTTCATAAAATGCCCCATTCTATGGCTGGGTATGTAGGTTTAACATTAATGATGTTTGTTTACTGGCTAAGTATAGGTTACTGGCATTACGTTGTGGGGCATGGCTCTGGCTTCCATACCATTGGCTGTAGGCATAGTAGCAAGATCCTTGATTGAGGAAAACCGTTTGTTGGTGTGGGTGTTGTAGCTAGAGGAAGACTTCCTGGGCATTGGATACAATACAGAAATGTCAAAAATAAAACAGTTTTGAGAACACATTTATGGCAAGACATGAATGTGCAGCAACACTGCTGTGAGAAGTTTTTACAAGTTGGGTCTCAGGGTATCGTTCAGGGTGGCCCTGCATCGAGCTGATTATTTTAGTCTTGATATAAGAGTGTGTGAAGAAACTACTATTGATGTGATCATATGTCGAGTGAGTCATGATATTCTGAACCCCTGCAACAGCATATGTACAGTGCTGTAGGCAATGGGTTGAAATCAGTGGGCTTAGCATTGGTAGTGGTGTGACATGGTGTCCCAAGGCAGAGAAAGAGAAACACCATGGTTTGAGATGTTTATATTTTAAGAAATTGTACCTCAGTATATAAAAGGGAAAGGCACTTAAAGTACATGGGTCTGAGCAGGGCTTCTAAGTAGAGGGTTGAAGATGAACTTGTAGGTCAGGATGGTTGTGGTAGATCAATGTGCCATGTTGCAGTAGCCATGGGCACAGCATTTGAAGCCTAAGACTTAGCAGTGCAATATTTGACTAATGCAGAGAGGCCCCCCACCACACAAACAAGTGGCTATCTTACTTGGCACACTTTGCATAGTTTGTTGTATTTTTCCCTGTTTGGAATGTAAGGAAGTTGGTAAAACTTATATGGTACACGTAACTCTACATCTGTATGAATATTGTGTTGTACTGTTCATTGTTGTTTTGTACTCTTCTTACAGAATTTTTCTTTGGTCCTCTAAAGAGGGGAATGACAGAGGACAAACCATGTCTTGGTGACATGTGGTATAATATGTAGTAATTTGGTACAGTCTCTTAACAGGTGTGAAGAGGCATCTTTGAAGAGACTGATTCTTCCATCAAAGAAAGGATGCAGCATTTCTAGGGAGTGGAAGCAGCACAGCATATTTGTCTGAGGTTTGCCTCCGTGTGAGATCCTATGATGTAGCACTGTGTTGAAACAGTAAAGATTACTGATGTCAGAAGAAAGTTCCTGCCAGATATTTTCTGGTGGTAGGTAAAACATTACAATTTTGATATGGTGCTAGCCAAGGATCCATGACAATCTTGTGTGTTGTACATTGATGCAGATCATCTGACTGCAGGTTGAGGTCAACTCCTATCCCAGTTATTGCACATGAAGTATGATGTGTCTGTATACCAGTCTAGGGTGAGTGTATGTGTTTTTCATTGCTGAATTTAGTTTCATGGTATCATTTTTTTATTTTGTATTTGTACATTAATTCATATCACTGAAACAAGGAAATTATGACAGTTAATAAAAAGATATATAGTGTATTAAAGTTTACAGTTTGAAGTCATGTAATTGTTCTGCTATTGGCAGTCCTGGGGTGGCATTAGTGAAAGGGAGGCTGTCTGTCCAGGGTTTTAAAAGATGTCAAGCTTCAGGGTCTCCAAACATGCAGTGTGGGTTGTATATTGTGGATCATCCACCAGGAGTGCCTGTATTGAAGGTGTGTTACTGCTCATGGTTTGCTGAGGTAGAGCCAGCATTATAGTTGAACAGAGGGAACTTATGTATAAGGTATCAGTTAGGGCTCTGCATTAACTGAAATGGACCCACAGAAGAGTTAAGTGATTGTTCTGATTAGAAGGCAGGCAGTGGGTGGGGCAGAGGTCGAAGTTAAAGAGTAAACAACTTTATTGCTCATAAAATGCCCCATTCTGTGGCTTGGTCTCTGGTTTAACATTAATGGCCCTTGTATGGGTTACAGACATAATGTTATGCAACATGGCTCTGGCTTTCATACCACTGGCTGTAGGCAGAGTAGCAAGGTCCTGCTTTGAGCAATGACTTTTGTTGGCCAGTGTTGTGTGGGTGTTATAAGTAGAGGAAGAAGTCCTAGGCATTCGATGCAGTGCAAAAATTTGAGATGAAAACTATTTTGAGAACACATTTGTAACAAGACTTGAATGTACAGCAATACCGCTGTGAGAATTTTTTACAAGTTGGGTCTCAGAGTATGTTTCAGCGTGGCCCTGCATTGAGCTGATTATTTTAGTCTTCATATAAGAGTGTATGAAGAAACTGCCATTGATGTGATCGTATGCCAAGTGAGTCATGATATTCTGAACTCCTGTAACAGCATATGTACAGTGCTGTAGGCAATGGGTTGAAATTAGTGGGCTTAACATTAGTAGTCATGTGACATGGTGTTGCAAGGTAGAGGAAGAATTGTTTTGGCAAAGGGAATTACCATGGTTTGAGAAGTGTAAATCTTAAGAAACTGTACCTCAATATATATAAAAGTGGAAGGCAGTTTAACTATAGTACATGGGTCTGAGCGGGGACTCATTAAGTAGAGGGTTGAAGACAGACTTGTAGGTCAGGGTGGTTGTGCTGCTTGTGAGTGATATAACAATGTGCCATGTTGCAGTAGCCATGGCCACAGTATTTGAAGGCAGTGAGATACCTGACTGAGGCAGAGAGGCCCAATACCCCACTAAATAGTGGCAATGTTACTTGGCACAACTTGCGTAGTTATATTTCTCTCTGTTGGGAATGTAAGGAAGTTGATACATAATTTTGGGCACATGTAACTCCACATCTGTATAAAAATTGTGTTATGCTGTTTGGTGTTGTTTTATGCAGCTGTTACAGAATTAATCTTTGGTTCTGTAGAGTGGGGAATTACAGAGAGGGAAACGAGTCTTGGCGAAATGTGGTGTAATATGTAGTAATGTAGGAATTTGTTACTGTCTCTTAACAGGTCTGAAGACACAATCATGAAGGGTCTGCTTATGCATTGAGGAAAGGATGCAGAATTACTGGGGTGTGGAATCAGCACCACAGATTTGTCTGAGGTTCTCCTTTGTTGTGAAATCCTTTGGTGTAGCAGTGTGTTGAAACAGTGAAGATTACTGATGTCAGAAGGAAGTTTCTGCTGGAACTCTTCTGGCCTTAGGTCAAACATTAGTGATCATTAGTATTTTGATATGGTGCTTGCCAAGTATCCATGTCATTCTTCTGTTTTCTACATCAATGCAGAGACATTTGACTACAGATTGAGGACATCTAGGAAGTTCCTTCTTTCCCAGTTATTGCACCATGAGCCTGATGTGTTTGTGACCAACAAAGGGTGAGTGTATGCGTTTTTCAGTGCTGAATTTAATTTCACAGTATCATTTTTTTATTTATATTTATACATTAATGCATATCACTGAAACAGGTAACTTATGACAAGTAATAAAGATATATAGTGTTTTAAAGTTTACAGTTTGATGTAATGTAATTTTTATATTTTGGCATTTCTGGTTTGGCATTGTGAATGGGAAGCTGTCTACCCGGGCTTCTGAGGGAGGTCCAAATTCAGCGTCACCAACCTTTGGACCATCCACCAGGAGTGCCGGTATCAAGGGGTGTTACTTTAGATACTGCGTATGGTTTGCTGACATAGATCCAGCATTCAAGGTGAACAGAGGGAACCTGGACATAAGGCAATGGGTAGGGTTCTGCATAAACTGCAGTTGACCCTTGTTGGAAGGGTTAGGTTACTCTTCAGACTAGAACACAGCCAAAGGGAGTAGGGTAGGGTTCATAATTAAAGTCATAGCTGAGGTGGATTCTTGCTAGTTTAACTAGAATGACAACCCAGTATCCCATTCTGTGGCTAGTACTTTGTGGTGACCATCTGTTGT
>Ga0123352_10012407_pt1 | contig 13473 bp, 6 predicted proteins | sample TergutLab28metaG_FD_89700 | JGI IMG/M metagenome (GOLD analysis project Ga0123352, IMG submission 89700) | Labiotermes labralis P1 segment gut microbial communities from Petit-Saut dam, French Guiana - Lab288 P1 | ecosystem: Host-associated > Arthropoda: Insects > Digestive system > Gut ...
CAATTAGAGGATTTGGAAGATATGATGAATAAAGTGGCGTAAGTTTGTGATTTAGTGTATTTTTTGATGGGTTTTGTTGTCTATTGAAGTGGGAAGGGCACAGTGCAGCAGAGATAACGTCTTGCTGATCCTGCGTTGCCTGTTTTGCTGCCTGCCTAACAATCATATCCTGATACCAGCGAGGATAGCCACCCAAAGAGGTCAATTTTTCTCCCTTTCCGACTAGGGAATAGAGGATGTAGATGGTTATTCCAACAGCTGTAACAATCATAGTGAGGAGATTTCTTTTAACAAATCGTCGCTATTATATCTCCTTGTTATGATTTCGTCAAAGTCGGCGACAGTAGAAACCCTGCAAAGCCGCTCAAACTCAGGAATAAGTAAATCTGGTTCAATCTCAGAACTCTTCTGATGAATGTCAACAATAATTTGGTTGCCAAATCGCTCAATCGCGTTGGTAACAACGTCAATCGAGCCAATGTATGTTTGAACAAAAAAATCTATTGGGACACTGCGCCCCTCGATTCTTTCTCGCTTGAGCACATAGTTCCACGCCACTTTTGGCTGTTCATAAATGAAGTGAACATGCACAGTCCTACCTCGCCTCAATGACCTAGCGACATTATCCAATGCTTTTGGTTGGGAAAAGCTGCTGTCAATAAGTAAGTTTTGTTTTTTCGCAATCGCATTGTCACAAATAGCTTCTACTAGCTTGATACAGGGAAAGTTAAGAGCATCTCGGCAGTCGCCCTCTATACCAAGCTGTTGCTTTATTTTGTGGTAGAGTTCATCAGCGTCGGCTCTGACATATCTTTTCATTCCAGGGAGCTTCTCTGTAATAGATAATAGCCGTTTTGCAAACTCGGTTTTGCCTGCACCAGTGCAGCCTGCTGTCAAAATGGTGCTGGGATGGTCAGAAGGTTCAAATATTCCTAGATGAACATATGGCTGAATAAACGAGCGACGATTCTTTTTTACCTTGACCCATTCCGTAGAGATTGATTTGATCCTGTCGTCATTCATGCTGAATATTATATGTTACGACAATCACTTTGCAACGACTAAGATCAGAAAACTTTAATTAAACCCACCCGTAATATCTCTATAGATGACACTGGCGCGGCGCATCCAGAACGGAAGGTTGCGGACGATGTCGGGCCTATAAATGAAGGTGTCTGTCGGCACGCGGTTATTATACACCCCGTGTGTATCATCCTGACAACCTCGATCTCTTTGGTTGAAGTCGCGGAGGAAGTTGGAGGTACCCCAAGCGGCGAAAATACCCTGGCCGATGAAGCGCTTGTCAGTGAAGACGCCAGTCATGTCCAGAGATGGATCTGGATTGGAAGCGTTACAGGAGGTCAGATCTTCAAATCTAAGGATGGCGAGATTGCCGTTGGCGAGGAAGAAACCCTCCACACTACCTACCGCTGAGCGATGCTGTTGATTCTCGGCTACGCCGCCAATACCCATTGAACTGTTGAAGAAATCGGGGTCATTTGGGCCACCTGCTGCCACATCGAATGGACCTGGCAAGTTAGCACTTTGTCTCTCCCAGCAGGTAGCTAGAGCAGCACAATTGGTGATACCTTGTGGGCAGAGCTCTCTTGGATTTGGCATGTTGATACCGACATTTTGAGTGACGATGATGTCGCCAGTGACGATGAAGGAGAGGAAGCTGCCCACATCCACAGCGGTGACAGCGCGGTTGGAGCTTGGAATTGAGTCGAGCACCAAGTTGCCTTCCACAAAGACAGTGACTTTGACAGCTTGAGTGATGGCATAGGTGTGACCACCATCGTCTTCGGTTTCAGTTTGAACGTGCCAGCCATCTTCTGGAGTGAGGCGGAGGACGTTCTCAATGATGTCTTCGGTGAAGTTGCCATCATTGTCTCTACCAGTGATGGTGAAGCGGCTCATGTTAGTAGGAGTGACGTAGCAGATGTAGTTGATGGTTGGAGTCATGTTGAAACCATGGTCATCGGTGTTGGAGCCACCTACGGAAGGTTCAAAGCCATCCACTACTTCTCCACCTGGAAGATGATAGATAACGCGCATACAGATGCTGTCGCTGCCGTCAGTTGGGACAACGTCATTGAAGTTTAAGCTGGCTGCAGTGCCACCCACACCAATAGTAGGAGTGATGATTCTGTTGGCGGCTTCGAAGCTGCCTCGGCCGCCAGCTAGGCTCAAGAAGTAAGCGAAGTCTTCTCTGGCTGGGTTGAAACCAGTACCTGGAACTGGGGTGTCGAGATTATCAACGCCAGTGGAAATGCCCAGAGTGCCATACTTAGGACCGGCCTTGCTGTCTGCGATGCGGTATTGCAGACCGAGATTATTAAGGGTGTTGTTGCCGTAATTGCCGCCTTGATAGAGAGCGTGAATATTAGCTCTTTCTGAGATTCTTTCTGCCATGATGCTAGGATTGGTAAAGGTGGCGACATAGAAGTCTTCAGTGTCCACAGCGACGACGCGGCCGCTAGTGGTCAGAGCGATACCAGCGGAGTTGGAAGGACCATCGGCTTTACATGGAGTGCGACCTCTGATGATCCGAGGAGTACAGCGGTAGTTGCCATCATTGGCGTCGCCTCTGTCTCTGAGATAGTCGTAGAAAGGTTGATTTTCAAAGTCTCTGACAAAGCCATCTCCATCAGGCTCAGTGCCCACGCAGTATTGTTCCCGGCCAGCGCCAGTGCAGATATTGCCTGGGATATTAGGCGGAACTCTAGAGATAATGTCCTGACTGGCAAAGACATTGCCGCCAGAAACCTGCCACCAGGCTGCAGTGTAGCAGTTACGCTGAGTGACGTAGATCCGTTTGGTAGTACAGATGTCCAGATCTCTGACTGGAGAGAAGTAGTAGACACAGTCGCCAGTTCTCATGGCGTCATTGGCGCCAGGGGTAGCGAAGCGGTCTGGGAGGGAGGGGCAGACACAAGCTAGGTAGTAGGTGTCTTCGGTACGATCGAAATTAGTGGTAATATCGACGCCAATGCGATACGGATGATTTGCAGCACCAGGGCCGCGAGTGATGTTGTGACCCGGGAACATGGTGAAGAATTGACCTGCATCATTAAGGGTGCCGGAGACTCCTGAGATAGGCAGGTCTTCCAAGAAATGGTTGTTAGGATCATCAACATTCAACCTCATCATACTGAGGCCCAACCTGTTATTGACAAGTTCGCGGTCAAATAAGTGGCCACTAAAGTCTCTGATTTCATTTGTAAAGAAGATGGACTCATTGTTTTGCAGCCACATACTGCCACCAATAGCTGCACCGTCTCGGCGATGCTCTTGAGCGACCCAGGCGCCGCGAGCCAGAGTACGATAATCTACACCACGACCATGAGGAGCGCATTTGAGGCCGACCTCAGAGTCACCAATGATGATGGATTGATTAAGTCTGGAGACAGCTTGCGCGTCATTGTAAACGACCACCCGGAGATCTGGGACAAATCTAATGTGCCCCACAGCTTCTAGTGGCCTTTGCTCACATTTCTGCATGGGGCGACCATCATAGCCAATGCCATCATGAACGGCTCGACCGGCATTTGGGGTGCCACGACCATTCCAGATAAAGCGACAGTTTGCTTGATCAAAGTACCACTCGTTTTGATTGCTGGGTTGATAGCCAGTAGAGCCTTGATATTCTTCCAGAACTAAGTGGCCGTTGCGTCCAGCTAAGCCCCAGGCTTCGCCAAAACCGTCCACACCATCAGTATCTGGGTTTCTGAACCACTCCACCGCACAAGCGCCGCCAAATCTAGGATCTGGAGCAAATCTGATGCCGCGGAAGTAGTAATCGACAGTGAAAACGGTATTGCCAGCTGGGCCATCTTCTCGACCAGTTTCAACCCTATTGACGATCAGCTCGTGGTAATAGTTAGTCATTTGTCTGGCTGGATCAACCCTGTGCTCAGTCCAAGGAGAGCGAGGATTGGGAGCAGAATGATCGTTGAAGACAATGGTGATGTCCTCGTCAATGTCATCACATTCATTAGTGGAATCGTAAACATATGAAGCGTTTAAGCGCATATCTGGCTCAAAAGTGATGAGGGCCTGGGCAACCCTGTCCCGATGGTAGCAGATACGTTCTTGAGCTCCAGTAAACTCAAAGACGCACTCATCATTATTCCAGATCCAAAATTCGTGAGCATTGTGCTCATGCGGCTCAATGATGAAGAAGCCATCACTTCTGGCAAAGCCATCGCGATTGACATCACCGTATTGATTGTTGCGCTGCGGATCATTGTGAACCCGGATGGCACAGAACTGCCGACCATCAATCATAGTGGGACGGAAAGTTTCCTCCACACCAGACCCATCTGGAATTCTCCAGGTGTAAGCGACAGTGAAACGTCTATCGCCAGCACCATAGCCTGGGGCAGTAGGAATGTGATTGACGAAGCTACCAGCTTGATAGTCATTGCGGGCATCATTGACGCCAGCTCTAGTGATGATGAATTCGTGGAAAGCCCAGCGAGTAATGCCGGCGCGGAAATCAGGGGCTGGATAAACTGGAATATTAGGCACCCAGTTGGAACTATCATTAAAAATGATGCCAAATTGATGGTTTGTCTGGCCACATCTGGCCTCATTGCGGAATTCATAAGTGGCAGTGATTCTTTGATCAGCTTCAAAAGTGATGTCTGCTACGGCGACTCTGTGCGAGTGCACGCATTTATTGCTGACGGATTCTTCACGATCTTTTCTATAGATGTAGCGGAATTCACAATAGTCACCTAAGTTTGCACCTTCTACCCACTCCCACCACTCATCAGGATTATTAGCTGCTGGGTTAATGACAAAGTAGCCGTCACTCCTGGCAAAACCAGCACTAGTAGGATAATCAAAGTGGGAGCCTCTCTGCGGATTATTGTGATAGCGAACAGCACATTTCCTCTCTCCATTGACATCAATCAGGCGGAAGAACTCTTGACTTCCATCGGGAATGTCGAAGGAGTAGCGAACATTAAAGACATCTCTGCTGCCACTTCCATCATCTCTCCCAGTGCCAGCTCTTTGAATGATCCACTCGTGATAGTTAAATGGGGGATTGGGGTTGGCATGGGGGACATACAGTCTGTAGAACCTGCGGCTCTCAATTTCTTGTTGAGTTACCCAGGAAGTGCCCTCATTGAAGTGAATAGCAAAGCGTGGATCTTCAGTTTGGAAGCAATCCCTATTACCAGTAAAGGTGTAGGTAGCCGTGGTTCTTTGATCTGGGAGAAATTCAATGTCAAAGAGAGCTGGTGGTTGACCATAACAGTGAGCATTATCATCACAACCTGAGCACTCAAAGCGGCACTCTTCTTGAACCCATACCCAACCGTTAATGTCAGGACCATTCATGCCGTCTCTAGGTGTCAGCCTGAAGAAGCCATCGCTGGAGGCAGTGCCATTGTCTCTCATATTATGATGATCGGTGTTGCGGCTAGGATCATTAACATGTCTCATTAAACACTCTGATCCATCTTCTGTTTGAATATTTTGAAAGCGCATCGTGCCGTTTTCACGCTCAATGGTGACGTGGTAGCGCTCTACTTTACAGGCGCAAGGATTAAAGACAGTGCTGTTTCGATTACTGCTTGTGAGAAAAACTGACTCACCTGGTCTGGCTGGGACGACTTGCTGACAAGCCTCTTCACCATTGTCTCTGTTCCAAGAGATCTCAAAGTTATCGGTGATGTCACAACGACCACTACCCCAGATGTTATTGGTGCGATCATGGTCGATGACTCGCCACTCAGCTTGGATTTGACGACCGAAGATTTGAGTAGTGTCGCAGCTTTGAGGAAACTGGTCATGCTGATGCCAGACGGTTATGCAGCAGCCAGGGCGTGATTCGGCATTACAGGTAGTGCCGGGATTGCAGCAGCAATTAAACGTCTCTGGTCGTGGAGTGCAGCCAGGATCATCATTTTCACAAGTGACACCATCCCCGCAACCACAATTACTTGGCCCACAACAAGTATCAGTAAGACGCCGACAGGTCACGGGATCATCTGCTCTTTCTCCAAACCTAAATCGACCACCTAGTAGATCAATCTCCCTCCAATCGCAAGTATCGCCACTTTGCCAGGTGCGGTCCACCCTGGTACTATCAGTGTCTGCTGGACCTTCACATGTCCTGACCGGCACAAAGACACAATTGCCATCAAACGCATTACAATTCCCTGTACACTGCGTACCTTGTACTCGATATATCATTTCAGTGTTCGTTCTACCGTGAGTAGCTTTTTGCTGGCAAACAATGCGCTGGCAACCAGCGTTTCTACCAGCTGTTGCATAAATATGAGTGGGTCCTGCCATAAAACGACTAGGTGGTTCATTACAGCCGCTGCAAATAAAGTCATCTGCTCCGGAGGTGTTAAATGGAAAGTGGAAATATCTATTAGTATCATAAGGATTGAAGCTAAAAAATTGCCTCTCATGCCCAGTTGAAGGGACAAACATGGGATCATAAATCTTGCAAAAATCCTGACTGGACCAGTGCTGACCATTGGCCAAGCGATTAGTTGCTGGGATAAATGGATTGCCATGAATATGAATCTGATCCTCACATGAACAGCCTCCTTCACAACTATCATACTCATTACATAGCTGGCCCGTATGTCTGGTGGCAGCTTGTGGAGCAATCGTATTGCCAGGAGTGCCAGCAACTCCGCCATAGTCAATTCGACTACCAGCTACACAACCCTTGCAATCAATATAAGCTGCTCCAGTGCAAACACGGTCGCCATCTGGACAAATATCTGACTCACCACACTCTAGTCTAAAACAGGGATCCCTAGTCTCACCGCACTGATTTGTCTCAATGCCTTGTTGCACTAGAGTGCAGTTTGGTGGCACGGTGCCAGGGTGAGGGATCGTGCCTGGTGGCTCACAGATGAAGGTTTCATCGCAAAGACACCGAAAGGCACAATTTAAAGGAGTTACATCGTTTGAAGGCCAGAACTCAATACGCTCATTTGAAGGACAGGTGGGAGGTGAAGCATTAGGATCCATCTCAGTCCAAGCAGGATTATCATTTGGAACAGGCAGAAAGTCCTCACAGAGATTACACTCCGGGTCAGCTGCCGCCTGCTCTTCGGTCTCATGACAGTCGATAGGGCTGTTTTCATCAGAACAATCACCGACGTCAGCAAAGAAGCCTTCTGCAAGAGCTGGCATTCTAGTGGTTTCCTCGCAAATCCAAAATTGATTACATTCGGCCATAGCATCGTCCGGATTATCATGACATCGACCATCAGTGGCGTTTTCACCATTCTCAGCAGTACATTCTTCTTCAGTGGGGTAAGCGAGAGGGCCTTGGAGACCGCCAGCCATATCACAGTACCAAAATTGATTACATTCTTCCTCAGCCTCTGTTTGGGTTTCAAAACATCGAGGTGGGCTACCGCCTTGCTGAACTTCATCACTTTCTGTACATGCTTCAAGTGATGGAGCTTCCTTGCTTTGAACTCCGCTGCCATCAATGGGGCAGAAGAAGAACTCTGGAGAAGGGCAGCTATAAAAGCAGATAGTATCAGTGCCAGGTATAACTGAAGTTGCAATTTCACCAGGCTCAATTCCTTGACCAATGCAGAATGTTTCCATTAAGTCAAGATAGGGAGTAGCAGGATCCCTGTCAAGCCTTCTCCAATCACCACCGCTAGGTGGGGGATTATTTGTGGGAGGTTCAAGCCAAGTACCTTCGGCTGCCGTGGGAGGACATTCTTGGTCTTCATCACCGCAAGCAACAAAGCAAACGCGACCTTCTACTATGAGCTGGTCAACAGGATCATTGCCGCCACAAGCTTCTTTCGCATCTGCTCCTTCGGGGCTGCCAGACCTACCATTAACCTGCAGCCATTCTCCACCGTTGTTTGGTTGTCTGGGTGCGTCTTCTGGTTCTGGACAGTTGTCTACACAGCCCGCGTGGCAAATTCTGCCACTTTCTGGATGGGGGTCATCACATTCAAACATCTGTCCATCGGCGCAACTACCAGACTGAGTTAGCATACTTCGTGCTTCGTCACAGGTGTCAACACCTTCAGTGCCATTGACACGTAAAAGGCCAGCGGTGCCGGTGAAGTCGTTAGGACAAGGATCTTCGGGTCTAGGCTCACAAACATAACATTGAGGGTGGGATTGTGGCCAAGGTTGGATGGTGTCTTCTTCCTCTCGGACACAGCTAAATCCCCCTAGACTCACTCGTACCGGCACTATCTCCCCTGAACGGAGTGTCCATTCAGTTTCTGGGCAAGGATCACTTTCCTCACAGCGCCAATAGGTATAGTTATTGTTACAACGATCGTCAGCTGGAACGCAACTCCACCCTGTACTTGGGGTACAGGTGCAAGTAGAAGTCTGCTCAAAACAATTAATGGTGTACTGCTCGACTACCTGGCCGACAGGGCAGTTTACAGCTTGCCGAAGGCCACCTCTCCAACCCTCTCTTAGAGTGCCTACTGCGTGACAGCCGGGAGATCCGGTGGTGGAGTTATTAATGGGAGCACAACGCATGCCTGATGCTGTCACGGCTGTATTTTGCGTACAGGAAGCCGTGTTGCTCGTAGCACAAGTCCGTCCCCCACTATTATTTTCAACACACCTGGTGCGTCCCAGTTGCGCAAGTGATCGGAAGTCGCAATCAGTGGTACCTGGAGGGCTACACCGAAAGCCTGCACAATTGCCGCTATCGCAATCGTGATGATGTTGGCAAGGACTTCCTAATTCGCTCGCCGTTGTTGCTTGAGGCAAGGCAAGGCTCAATCCGATTACAGCTAATGCCACTAACACCAAACCTATACACTTAACTGACGTGCGTAATTGACACATGATGGCTCCAAACATAATTGGAGAATATTCAATCATGTTTCGATGAGAGTGACAAGTAGGAAAGTGCTTTATTAGAATAACATTTGTGGCAAGGTGCATAGATAAATCACTTATTTGCTTTTTTAAGTAAAAACAGAGATAATGGCTTTGTTATGATAAGTAAAATCAGCTCAAAAGTAAGCCCTAATAACAAACCTGTAGGAGTCGCCATTATTATTATTTTATTAATCGTCCTAGGGACAGGCGTTTATTTTCTCATTTCTCATGCTTTACGGATGACTAGGCAACCCGGTATTTTGGGAGATCCGCCGCTTAGTGAAATTAATCGTTTTCAGCCGATTGCCGCACAAATGACTGACACAATGGCTCGCACATCTGCCATTCAGGCCCTAAAACTATTTGATAATCACCGACATGGCACTGGTCTTTACCCCAATTCTGTCATGTGCAGCGAGGTGATTGGAAAAGATTTTTTGTGTGAAATACCAGAACTGGAGAACTTCAGAAACGGCTACGCAATTATGTACGCTCGGGCCATGGCCATCAGAACCCTATCTGAGGATAATAGAGAAAGAGATAGGGAAAGACGCGAGCAAGCCTACCTAGGGCAGTGGGAGGCACTCAGAAGAGACTTGGCCGCCTATATCAAACTGAGCACCCAGAGTAGCCCTCCACTGATACAAAACAGCTACTACATTTGCGCCTTTTTAGCTCCGGTTAGCACACTTACTGGTTTGACTGACGAAGAAAGAGAAGTATTGCTGTGGTTTTGCTCAATGGCGATCTATGAGGGATTTTTCTCACCTTCGGAAGAAGTTAGTGCAGAGCATGCTTTAGACGTTCATCAGAAACTCCAATACCTCACGGGTGCTAGTGGAACAAATGACTTTGACTGGTCACAAGATAAAGTGATTGCGATGTATAGGGAGGGCGAGACATTTTATTTAGAAAATCCAAGCCTACATGCAGTCTACGTAACAGATATTGCTGCCATGTATTTCTGGGCAGATTCTGATGTTAGTAGTAACTTCCTAAATCAGCGCATACATGGATATTTTAGCTTCTTTCTAAGTGACTATTATTTTGCTCAGTCTGGCGAATCAGAGATTGTGTTTAGCTCAAATGATATTCTTACTGGGGCACTGGCCACACAGCGGATGATTGAAATATATGAGCATAATGGCGCAGATACGGCTCTGCTGAGATCATTTAGAAATATGCTGCTATTGGACTTTCATCGTTATTATTTCAGTGACTTAGATTTGGCAAACTTGCCTTTAGCACAGCTGGCAGATTTAGCTTTTGCCTATGATCAGCTTACTCAAGTAGGAGCAATTAACAACCGGCAAGACATGTCCAGATTGATTGCTGCGGTTATAAATCGAATTTCTCTGAGCAATGATGGTGAGATAAGCGGTTTCACAGATGCTTTTGAAAGAGGGGTGGAAGGTGGTCAATTGGCCAGCTTTAATCTGCTTACAAACGGCATGTTGGCGGCCTTTATTCTCAACAATTACTGGGCCATATAGGCAAAATATAAAAAACAACCCCTTTGATCATAGCTTTGTACTAATAGCCAAAGGGGTTTTGTTAAGGTTTAATTTGTTCGTGTAAAACAATTGTCAATTGCTACGCACCGGTAACTGATGAAATGTAGGTGTAAAGTACCGCGAGTGTAGACCAAGGTCAAGCCATCGAGTTCCATCTGGCAAGACACCAGATCGCATGTTACGAAGCCACTTGGCTAGTGCCACATCCATGCCAACCTGATTGCCCAGCGGGTCAATTTCCTGGGTAATGGATTTTGGCGAGGTCTGTGCCCACCTGAGATAATGGAAGTATTCCAAATTAAGGCGCCCTGCGCCGGCTGCAACTAAGGCAGCGTGGGCTTCATCCCACTCGGCTACCGTTGTAGAGTTCACAAAGTAATGCCAATAATCTCTAAAAATGTACCCAAGTGCCACACGAGGAAATTCGGATGTGATTCTGTCAAGTTCTGCTTGGGTGGTAGCTTCAAAATAGGTGTAAGCTCTGAAATCGGACCAGCCATGGTCAGGATTGCCGCCGCTCCAAGGTTGCCTGGTAGTAGGCATGCCTACCATAGACGATAGATCGAGTGAAATAATATCGTTTCGTGACAGCATATGCAAAGAGCCAGCATCCCATTGACTATAATGGGGAAGATCCGGATACAATTCCCTCCACCGCGCAGCTTGTGCATCTATTTCAGCCTGGCTGACAAGCAGGGAGTCATGGCGACCAAAACGGGTCACATTCATTACTGTATGCGCGGTTTCGTGATAATATCGACCCTGGAAGCCATGGATTGCACCGTGGAGAGTAAACTCATACGCTCCTTGTAAGCTGGCGTGAATAAAATAATACTGCTTGCCATCGAGCTCAACAAAGTTTGGCTCAGAGCCCGTGCTTCGGTCCATGACAATGATGGTGTCGATGTCGTCAAAGTTGGGGAGCTGTCTTAAATAGTTAAGGAATAGAGCAGAATTGTCTTCTGTGTCCCTTGCACCAACCCCCCTATTGTTAAGTGAATGCTCAACTGCACTTAGATTTGGAAAATAAAAAATCCGTTCAAAGTTGACGATGAACGGGATCCGGTCATAAAAGGGTTGATACATATCAACCCAGTTTTGTAAGAACCGTTCTTGGCCGTGACTCTGGTCGCCATCAAAGATAAAGACTGCTGCTGTTAGCTGCAAAATATCTCCGTAATGGAAATCCCAGAGAGTGGAGATAGTTGCATTCAGGTAGTCGTCCATTCCTACGGCAGTAGCAATATCGCGACGCGCCTGATCTGGAGTGCGGTTGGGGAAAATAATGTCCGCTGTGTTTCCAGCAGTGCTTTGGTTGGCCGAGTTGGAGCTACCTGCTGTAGGAGCTCCACCAGAGGTGATAATCACAGTTCTGGTCGCGCCGTCCCAATCTACATTGTAGCCCACGCTCTCCAAAGGCGCTCTAATGGGAACCAAGGTGCGCCCATCAATAATCTGAGGTGGAACATCCATAACATGGCTCACATCATTAGTGAAAACTCTGTTATCGTCGATATACAGTACAATCACATCATCGCCACGCTCCATTGAGATCATAAGAAACTCTTGAAGCCAGGTGACCTCAAAGCCTAAATGCTCAAATACTCCGCGGACAGGAACCATAGTGCGCCCGTCAATAATGACTGGGCCTTGGCCTTCAAATAAGACCGGTTGACCGTCGATAGTGACGGTGATTTCGTTGTTTGTGTTGGCGGCTACGGTGATAGTGCCGAAGCTACCAACTGCCATGATGAGGGCTATAAATAGCCCCAGGACTCTTTTGCATCTGCTTGTGTTTTTCATAACACAGCACCTCCTTGATTTTTTTGTTTGGTGACGTGCCCCTTTACAAATAAAAGAGGGGCTTCTCATTTGGATAGCATGATTGCTTAATTCAACGAGCTAACCCCGTGCGTTCCTTCACGGTTACATTTAATTATTTAGTTCAGCTCCAAAAAGGTCGGAGTCTGCCTTGAGGGCTAAGTCGACCTTTTGCATTGCTTTGACGGCTTGCTCTTCGATATTTGGGTTATTGGCAATAATCTCATCCCTACGCTTGAGGAAATCCTCGTTTGAAGCGTACTTTCCAACACCAAAAAACTTTAGAACCGTGTCAAGCTCGTTTGCTGTCAGTTCGCTCGTGAAGAATTCGGGGTGTTCGTCCCAAAAATACTCAACGAAATTGCATTGGTCGTTGTAAAGCTGGTCTTTTTTGTTCCACATGACGGTATTTTACCTCAAGTTATACTTGTGGCCTAATCGTCACTGTGGACTTTGGTTATCTTATACGAGTGTGGGCCGGTTTTTGTAACAAGCCAGCCATCATGATGGATTCGTCCACCTCTTGTGTGTTGATGAGTCCCGCCGTAAAGCGTGATAATGATTTGCTCATTGAGGTTCATGCCTATACTTTTGGCAATCTCGAGAGCACGCTGTTTGTTGACCTTTTCCAAATGCGACACCTCCTTTTGCGCCATTTGTTTTTGTTAAAGAACAAATTAAACCTATAATCGGTATTATACTACATTATTTGGGAAATTTTAGACAAAATGGCTGTTTTTGGCTGATGCAATGTCGCAATATGCTATAATTCGGTAAATAAAGCCCGGCAGCGTTGGATTACGCAGGCCAGGGCTTTTTTAAAGCAATTATTTCCCATTCGGGTCTATTGACATTTTAGAGAAGCCTTTTTGGGTGTGAAAACCAGTGGAGAGGTAATTGATATAATTCCTTAAGTTTGCTAGAATGGTCCAGATAAGAGTGCCGGCAATCCTGAACTGGATAGCTCGCGCTCTTTTTGTTGAAATATCGAGACTGACTGCTTACTTCGCTCTGTAGTTGTTGCGCTATAATTCCCGCACTCCATCAAGATTGGAAATTAAACCAAAGCTACCAATATCGCTGACCACAATAGTCCAAAATGAGTAGTCTTCAAAATTGTTAATGTAATATCTGGCTGCCAGGAAGCGGTCGCCATTGGTGTAAAAATAGCCCTGATGTTCACTCGGAAAATCCGAGACAAAAAAGTCTTCAGAGTTCAAAAGCCATTCTCTGTGAGGAGAGGGGATGTAGCCTTGGCTCTCTAAAAACTCAACTAAGC
>Ga0123352_10012408_pt1 | contig 13471 bp, 8 predicted proteins | sample TergutLab28metaG_FD_89700 | JGI IMG/M metagenome (GOLD analysis project Ga0123352, IMG submission 89700) | Labiotermes labralis P1 segment gut microbial communities from Petit-Saut dam, French Guiana - Lab288 P1 | ecosystem: Host-associated > Arthropoda: Insects > Digestive system > Gut ...
AGGGAATTTTGTTGACAGAATTCATGGTACCAGGGACCACAATAACGTCAGAGGTTTATTGTGAAACGCTGAATAATCTTCGGGGGTGATCAAAAAAAAACTGCGCGGGGTGCTCACTAAAGGCGTCGTTCTCCTGCACGACAACGCGCGGCCCCACACCGCGGCTCGCACAAATGCTTTAATCAAGATCTTCAACTGGGAGATTTTCGACCACCCTCCTTTCAGTCCTGACCTGGCACCAAGCGATTACCATCTCTTCTCCAAGATAAAGGTCTGGTTGGATACCCAACTTTTCCACACCAACGAAGAGCTCATGGATGGCATCAAAACCTGGCTGCATAACTTGGCGGCGCCGTTCTATGACGAGGGACTGCAAAAGCTAGTGCCACGGTACAACAAGTGCCTAAATGTTGATGGCATCTATGTGGAGAAGTAATGCAGATATGTATGTAACTGTTCCATATAATAAAGTTTTGGTCTCTGTTTTATATTTTTTTACCAGCCAATCGGAGTTTGATTTTGGAATGACCCTGTATAAATGGTAAGATTGACGCGGCGGAGTGACGTTGCTTCCGTATAGGCCTACGTTTTGATCACACGTTGCTGGGAATAAATATCGATATCCTAACAATCTTAGCAGTCAAGACAACTCGTAATTTTAAATTACCACCCCTAGGATTATCGCGTAATACAATTCAATCCTCCGGCTATTTTTCGCCGGTATGGCAGTTATAGAGCTGTAAGAAGTTACTTTAGCTGATGATACGCACATATGTGATTAGTGAATCGGTTTGGTTATGATATGAGATTTTCATACACAACTACTTACAGACTACCGAAAAATATCCTCTTGTCTAAAGTGACGTCATAAATATGACAGTACCCGAGTGTCCCTCTTGAGTCTGGCGCCAAGAATCATGATTTATAAGGAGGTGCTCTTCTACTCATGATATTGGCTACCATATGGACATTACAGCTCCTGAAATCAGGGTGTAAGTGCGACAAGGACCGGAAATTAAACGGTATCCGTTGTGCTTGGGCGAGCGGTTGCCACACACACGTACCGTGCTTGCAGAACTTATATCAGCACAAGACCGCTGATGTGTCCAGTTGAAGTTATGCAGGCGATTTAGAGGGAAATAACAGAAGAAATTTTATGTAAAATGTAGACATAGGCGTGTATAAGTTGTAATAACATTGTAGTTTTCTAACGCCATGTGACTTTGACTTAGTTGCGTGAAAGAAACGAACGGTTTGAAGCTGGAAGGAAATTGAAAAGAATGGAAAAATGAAATTAAGGGGAGAACGAAGTACGATGGGAAGATCCATAGACAGATTTCTCGTAGTAATACAGGAATATTAGTTTAACACGTTCAGGTTTTGCTTGTTGTTGTTTTTTTTTTTGCGTATCTAGCCAATATTTGCATATTTAGTAATATGTTTATTCTTTTTTTTCACTCTGACCTTTTCTCAGAATTAATTCTCGGTTACTGGTAATATTTTCGACACAAGATAATCGTCCCTCCAGGTACCGCCTACATACACAGATCTATAACACAGTCCATAGGGCAGAGCACATCCTGAGAATCTGATAGGATGTCAGATGATCAACCCCTCCCCCAGTTATAGGCCCCAAAATTTCATTCCCGTATTTAAAAAAGGCCACCATTGAGTACTGACAAGTCATTCAGTACTCACAACCCCACCTTAAAACTTCAGAGTGTTTTCTTTCCTTCAGGTTTCTCATTTAAAATTCCGTAAGTTCCCATTATCGTCAGTCGCACTGGTCTAATTCTGTCATCGTCTGCCTGACGTGTCGCGTTTTGTCATGGTTGACACAACTCATTCCGTCTTCGTCCGTCGCACTGATTTCATTCTGTCATCGTCTGCCTGACGTATCGCGTTCTGTCATGGTTGACACAACTCATACCGTCTTCGTCTGCCGCACTGATCTCATTCTGCCATCGTCTGCCTGACTTATCGCATTCTGTCATGGTTGGCACCACTCCTTCCGTCTTCGTCTGTCGCACTGATCTCATTCTCTCATGGTCTACCTGACGTATCGCATTCTGTCATGGTTTTCACCACTCATTCCGTCTTCGTCTGTCGCACTGATCTCATTTTGCCATCGTCTGCCTGATGTATCGCGTTCTGTCATGGTTGGCATCACTCATTCCGTCTTCGTCTGTCGCACTGATCTCATTCTCTCATGGTCTGCCTGGCGTATCGCATTGTCATGGTTGGCACTACTTATTCCTTCTTCGTCTGTCGCACTGATCTCATTCTGTCATCGTCTGCCTGACTTATCGCATTGTCATGGTTGTCACCACTCATTCCGTCTTCGTCTGTCGCACTGATCTCATTCTGTCATCGTCTGCTTCGTGTCTCTCATTCCCCTCAATTTCTTCACCTGCATAATATTTGACAAATACAGTTCGCATGCATTGTTACATATACATCTCCTTTCCGCGTAAGGAATCGGAACAAATGTTTGTGTTACAAGCAACAATTTGTTTACTTAATGATCTGTACCAGTTAGCAGGTGTAAAAGAGCTGTGTCCTTTGGAATACGCGCTTTTGTAGTATGGCCGATGCATTACTCTTGCCCAGTTTTTCTCTTCGTAATCTCAGTCGTTCGTGTCACTGCTTTTTTTGAATAAGAGTACAAGATAAGGGAAGCTTGTGGAACTTATTATTGTATGCTGACGTATTTATGCATGTACGCAAGCGCACGCGCACGGGCACACCCACACACACGCGCACGCACGCGCACACACATACACACACACATTGAAAATTGTTATTAAGTGCTGGAAGCTTTAGGCAGATGTGTTGAGGAGGGAGAGATAGAACCACCCGCGCCCCCTGTCGCAGTCGAGTTACGTGACGTCATTGTGACGAAGACGGATGAGCACCCCGAGGAACATTAAAACATTCCCTAGCTGAGAATAAGCTGTAGTCTGGTGCTCGCGGAGCGAAAGATCGTCTTCAGTGCCTCACAAGGAATGTACCGCAATAACTACCATCTTTGTAATTCATTCTTGTGGAGTTCGCGACGTCATGGGAGCCCCTGGTACTTAATCTTAGTTTCGGCAGAGTAAGGGACAGAGAAAACACAGCAGAACCCGAGATATGAAGTGTGATAGGATTTGTCTTGTCATCCGCATAGAAACAAACTCGTTCAGAATTACTGTACTTTTAAAATGTATTAAATCAGTGCTGGTTAATGCTAAGGGTGCTCAGACAGTTGGTTTCCGATCTTAGTTCCAGAAGAGAAACGTGCAGAAAAAAGTAAAATTTCCGAATTTTGTTAAGCCATTTTTTATCGTGAAGAAATTAATTGTCATACTAACGGTACTTAAAATTGTGTTGTCTAGTTGCCTACAAACTTCAGGTTGCTCAAATTTTTGTTCAGTTCTGCTTTGTAGGAGAGATAAATAAATATACCTTTATTGTGGTTTGTTTTATGCCGGTAACATTATCTCAGACAATAAAACATCAGGGTTAGGTTGGCTGATGAATGATAATTGAAAAGGATGTGGAAGGAATTGGTCGTGGCCTATTCGATGAAGTATCCCGGCCTATGCTCGCGAGGTGGATGTAAATCACGACAAGCCTTCTTCATGTTAGCCGGTGTCGTTTGAGATTCGAACCTCGCACCTCCCGAATACAAGTGTAGAGGTTGCTGGGTCAGAAGTGAAAAGTGACCGAGTTTGTCTCATGATCAGTGTAGGAAGTAATTTGCTTGTAATTGTGGTGTTTTCCAAACTTCTGTTTCGTGCGTGGAAATGTCACGGCTGCTGATTGTAATTTTGAGTTCCAGAAAATAAAGTCATAGAAAATATAAAAGAAAGCTGAATTTTGATAGTATTTTGCCTCGTACACAGTACATTGTCAGTTCATTGTTCAGACGTTCCGACAAACGTTAGACTTTCCACCGTTCTCGCCCTGAGGATGGCAGAATTGCAGGATGTCGCAACGTCGAGAAATCGTCGTTACTCTATGCGTTCTATGCCCCAAAGCCGATCCAGTGCAATGAAGTGGAGTTTCGATAGTTAACTTAATGTCGAGGGACGGAGGAACTTCGAGTACAAAAGCTGGGTTCATTTTGGACTTGGGAAAAGTTAGTTACAATGGTAGAGTTTTTATTTCTGTCTTTTTTTTGTTATTTATTTAATTTGGTGATGGAGAGAGCGTAGTGGTAAGGCGGTGGGAGAAGGAACAGCCTTTGCGGATTGGATCCATAATGCAACACTTTCCTCCTGTTCCCCCAATTCCCCTGAGCTCTTGAATTTATCATCTTCCAAGTACTGGAAGCATGCAGATGCTGTGGTGTCTGCACCTTCTTTTTACAGAGGGAACAAGATGTTGCACGGAAGGGCCTGGGTCTTCTGGGACCAACTGTGCAGCTGTCTTGTCTTTCTCAAACCCACTTCAGTCATTGGAGTTTTCGTTAACCTTTTGATAGCAAAATACGTCGTCCGGTCTAATGTTAAACCGTATTAATGTTAAAGCTAACTGGTTTTAACTGGATTGAGATTGATTTATCTGGATCGACGTTATGCATACACACATTTAACTAAGTTCGCCGTGTTATCACTTGGTAGTTTTAAGGCAATGATAAAGTCGTATCTTTGTATCTTATTAGTGAAGACTAAAACGTTATTCATTATTATTTAACGTTTTAACGTTCCCTGACGGCACTGTATTGCACACATGTGACTGTTAACACATGAAACACACGGTTAGAAAATTTAACAAATTAGGAAAAGTAGCATAGGAGTTGTTGCACTGTCGCTCTGGTACTGCATCTGAATTCTCGTGACGTAAATGTTGAATTTTGATGCTGTATTGTAACTGCCGTAAAAGTGATTATTTTCAAGCGGTGTTTTGTGCCTTTTTACGTTCTACACAAAGTCCACATTACGGCTGAAATCACCTGAACTAGAAACAGTTAACGTTACGATGAAATGTACCCCAACAAAACGTGGTAGAAAAAACGTCAAATGTACAAACACTTCTGTTAATGTTTAGTCGATACCTAATTATATTGTCGAGAAGCGAAGCGTTTTCAGTGATTAGACAACCAATTTCCAGGCTTCTCACTTTCGGTATTATTACACACATTGCACACATTTTGCTGCAGCTGAATATAATGTGTGTGTGTGTGTGTCCTGAAGTTAGAACTCGCGGTCCAGTTAAACTCTACTTTATATACAATTAGTCGTCATCACATAACAACAGCGAGTGCACACCAGTGACATAACAGCTGACAGATGCAAGAGCTGCCGTGACTGCGGTGCTCCCTTCTGTTGCAAAGAAGAAAACTAACGCAACTGAACGTAATCACAGTTAAGTTCTTCATTACTTTGGTAAGCGACTTTCAGGACACTAGATACATACACATATTTATTGATTGATTTGTTTATTTCCGTCAATTGTCCGGTACCCTTTTCCGTTTTTTCCAGGATTGGAATATCTTGACAGTTTTCGGTAAAATTCTGCAATATTAAATCTTGTGAAAGCCCCTTCAGTGTTTCTGTAGTTGCTGTATGCCAGCATGCGAAGGGACCAAACGGACACAGCTCCACAAGGATGCAGACGCACCTGAAATGAACCTTACACTCACTTGACCTCAGTTTTGGCACCGAGCGTTGCCCCTCTTACTTCAAACGGTTATAACCTACTGTTACCATTACGACTTCTGATCCTTCTCTGTGAAGAAGGGATCCCCAACTCGGATATCAGGCCCCACTCTATCATGGTGCGTCGTGCATCCTGCAGGTCGTCATGAAACGCGATTTGACCAGCATATACGTAATAAATACTCATTGATCGCTGCTTCTGCACATGTTGATGTGAAGTATTCCACCCGTTGAAGTCCATGTTTCGTCACCAGCTTCGTGGTCTTTCCGACATTACCTCCAAGAAAAGAGCTCTCCGAATGTATTGAATCAGCTGAAATGTAATGTTCACAACATTGGACTTCTATTAGCGCCACTTTCGTTGTTACATGAGTAACTGATGTAATCGTGTATTGCCACCCTCCCGACTACCCTGAACTCAGCTCCCGTCACCAGACAGGAATGTAAGGAAACTGACAGAAGTCATAGCGATGCGTGAGATCGTTTTAGATATCTTTATCCGTGTCATTCCTGCGCCTTTGTACGTTCAAAGAATCAGAAGGCCACCGCATCGCGGAATGTCTGTTGTGTTCTAATGCTGTCCTGCCTTCGATCATACAAGGCCACAACATTATTTCTGGATGTACTTTGGATGTATGCTTAGCGTTTTGTTAGTCGGGTATGTAACCATGCTGTCCTGCCCTCGATCAGACTGCAGCGAGGCGTTACTTCATGGTGTAATCTCCATTTACGTTTATCGTTTTCTTCGTTGGTTATGGTTTTATGATATCCTTCCTTCGATCATACTAGGCCAAGGTATTATTTCGTGATGTTTTCCCATTTAGGCTTAGCTTTCTGTTAGTTGGTTATGTAAACACGTCATCCTGCCTTAGATCACACACTGTGAAAGCATTACTTCTTGATATTCTTTCCATATAGTCTTAGCGTTCTGTATTCGAGCACAGGGTAGAAAGTGTGACTTAAAATTGATTTTACGACTCTGTCTTAATTAACGACTTTTGTTGCGGAACTAATTGCTTTGAATTTCCGCCAAGCTTCATGTCGTAATGATACGCTCTGATCATTAGAAGCTTTACATCACTTCAAAGCGTAAATTAGCTTATAAAGTATCCCGTTTTAAAAGACGGATCATTCATTAAGCAGACGGGTTTTAGAATGAACGGTCGCATTTGATTTTTGTCACAAAATGGAAGTCTTCTCATTGCCCTGACTGCCACATTGGCTCTAAGGCCAGGTGTTATTCGTAATCAGTGAATATGCTAGTTCCTTTCCACTGGAATGAAGCGGATAGGCCGTGAAGTCTGCAGGAAGTTAATCTGTCGTCTACAAACTCAATGCTTGGAGCTCTACCTCTATGCCCCCTAGATCCGTTTTAAATAGCAGACACTCGTGGTTAATAATCTGTGGCACTTAATCAGCACACCAACTAATGCACATACATAATTTTTTTTACATTAAAACATTTAAAATCGCTCCAACATGTTTCGATCCTAAGATCATCTTCAGGAAGCTACACTGTTCCTTGCTAAAGTCACATTTTTAAAAACACTCACTGATTAATTTCCTTATATTAACTTGGTGTTGTGGCAGCATGTCGTATTTTGTAAGTCGTAAGCTGCTGAGAATGCGCCTGACTATGGTTGTGTGTCGTGTGTTATGCTGCGTGAGTCACGCAGCATAACACACGACACACACTCTACGAAATGCACGGTGCAACGATAAAGATAATCTGTGGCACTTTTACGTTTCCTGATTTATGTTTTCTCAAATACTGATTAGCGGACCGCGTTGGCCGTGCGGTTCAGGGCGTAGGTCTACGGCCACTTGATTGCTGGGATCGCGGTTTCAAATCCCGTCTGTTGTGTTTGTTGTGTAGACAGCGGCCTCTGAGACGAGATTATCACGCCTGCAGAGGAGTGCTGTATGTATGCGTTATTGTTCTTGGTCTAGGCCCGAGTGGGGCCGTTGCGCCGTAAAAAAAAAGTGGTAATACATGGAAATGCTTCGTTCAACCACTCGATGGTACATAAAACTTAAGCCGCATAAAATTCATTGTGAGCTCCTGTGATATCTACAGCGATCCACCGGATTGCATAAAGGGCGGTGAATTTCTTGGTTATATGAGCGACTCTTGGCTGCTCAAGGAGGACAATGCTTCGTGGGGCGAGCTAATTGGGTAGTTCTGTATCAAGTACTGGATTTGGTAAAGGAAAGTTATAAGAATGTAATATTACCATTATCTTGTTTATTTCAGAAATTCAGTGCTGTTTACGATTTTGAAAAACATTGTGATTCGTTACCGGTAGAGATATTCTGTGGCAGCAACGCACTTTGAACACACACACACCACGCACGCACACGCGCGCGCACACACACACACACACACGCTCATTCATTCATTCATTCATTTATTCATTCATTACGTGGTCCCCTTTGCGACAGGTCCACACCCACTTCCACAACGAGTTCTCCGTGAGAGTGCGATCTACAGCTACGTCTTTCAAATTCCAGTATCCGATATTTGCTTAAGGTCATCCAGTAGCTGCGTACGTCTTCTTCCTCACCTCCCGTTTCATCCATTTTCCCTTCTATCTTTCCTATAATAACGGTTTCAGAAGGCAGTTCCTACGCAGTATGTTACCAGTCCATTCAGCCTTCCTTCTTATTATTGTAGTTAGGATATTTCTCTCCTATTTACCTGTATGTAAAGTTTCTTCATTTCTCACACCTTTGGTCAAACTGATCTTCTCCATCGTTCTTCAGCATCACATTTCAAAATGGTCAAAGTATTTCGGACCCTTTTTCGAAAGTGTTTAAAATTTTAGCACCATACATAGCCGTGCTCCAAATGTAGCATTTCACTAGTTTCTACTTTAAATTTAATTTCACTGTGCTACCCAATAGAAAATAATTAGATTCTGTCTAAAATGCTAATGTATGTATTTGTTAATCGAAGTCATCATTGATCCTACCTACTGTAGAGCCCCGTAGAGAAAATTTTATTTTATTCTATTCCGTTTCATTTAATATATTTCATACATGCTGCTAGCATTTTAAGGTACGGCTGGGCACATCTCCCAGCCGAACAAACAGGAAGGCCAGATCACCTGTCACTCATATAGCAACAGCAAACCAGTTGAAACTGCAGAAAATTGTTGCTAGGTGAATATGGGAAATGCTGACTTTAGCTGAGAAGCGTGGTGTAGCTTGGTAAAACGACGGTGCAGAGTTTTTATTGAACCTTCGGTAGCGGCAGACATATGAAGAGTGGAGAAAGAGTAAAATTTACAAGATGTGGGTTCTGCTACTAATTATCTTGCTAGGTAAACGTGATTAAGCTGATTGGTACCAAATTGAAGCGTGCGAAATGATTTAGGTTATATTTTGTTTTATTTTGGGTGCTTTATACATTTGTATTCCAAATTGATTGGTTAGGTAATGGAAGGAAGGAAATGTGCGGCAACGGGAAGTGATCAGGCTTTCCTTATGGTAATTCCTTGATAGAAAATTGCTATTCTTGTGTTAGAGAAGTACTTTGTATTGTACCTTAGACTTTGGTTGGGTTATTTATTTGTTTAGACGTTATGATATTCATGTACTATGTGGTAGTGTTGTAGAATATATTATATAATAGAAATATATCATGGTGTTGTCCAACGTGGTGGTGGCGGATATCATTTTAGGTAATGGGGTCGATGGTTAAAGACGGCCTCCGCATCCCATTACACTACAATTTTAGTATTGTACTTCTAAAATGAGCCATCCCCGTTGTGTGTATATAAAAAATAGGTGTAGGTATCAGTCAATAACACAACAACTTCTAAAAAAGATGTTTAATAAAGGATGAAGTAAACTAGTTTCGGACAGCAGCGAGTAGACATACTTGAGCTGCACACCCCAGGATAGCACACATTACATATACTCCCCCCCCTCCCCGTGCCCCTTAAAAATAGCATATAACAGACATCACAGATGCTGAGATCTCACCATCGTGACATGCCCATATCAATCCTGTAAAGACGCACCATACTTTCGGATGAAAACCGGATGATGGCCACATTAGGCCGAAACATGTAGTTTACTTCATCCTTTATTAAACATCTTTTTTAGATATTATTGTGTTATTGACTGATACCCACACCTATTGTTTAGTATTGTACATTGTCTACGCTTTCTTCCACAACCGGAAACGAGTTTGAAACAGTTCCAGTGTCTTCATCTTGCTACGGCCCATGTTACTGGTGTTACAAACTTGCCGCTGCCTTTTCTTGTTAGAAATCAATTTCGAGACCTCCAGAGGTGAGAACCCAACTGTGCTGCAACATGGGCGCCATGTAATCTGATTACAGAAATTCATAACCCGCAGTTCCTGGTTGCATTGGATCGCATGTACAATAATTGCTGCAAGGTAAAATTAACTGCCAAAATACGTGAAAAAAAAAATTGGTTTATATTTTGTTAATGTTCCTGTTTTCGGAAAGTTAAGGTACAGTCTGTATTGTGCTGTAGTAGTAATGTGAACTGGATTGGGGTCTCCAATTACATGCAGCGCTTCAGCGATCCGGCGCTAATTTTGTGACCGTGGTATATATAAGTGGCCTTTCCGGAGGATGGGTTGGGGGAGGAGGTTGTACACGTTTACTTAGAAATTTTCAACTTAGAAGCAATTGAAATTCTCCCTTTGTCGTGCATAAATTATGTAGGTGGTCAGATAAATGAATATTGTTGTATTCTGGTATATCAAATTCCAGAATAATTGATACAAGGAGGAGGTAGAAGACACGTTCTGAAGTGCATGAATGTACTAGTCCTGTTTTGAATAAGGAAGGCGTGCTTCGACAGTGGAGGGAGCCAATAATTGTACTTACTTATAAGAAGGGTGATAAAACAAATATTAATAATTACAGATGCATATCATTGCTATCAACAGCATTCAGGTTTTTCTCCAACGGTTTTCTCTAAAGTTAAGTCCGTACGTAATCGAATTATTTGGGAAAGTCACAGCGAAATTCGACGTAACGGAATAACTGATCAAATATTTTGAATTCCTCAAGTACGTGAGAGAAACGGAAATACGGTGAGGCAGGACGTCATTTTCAGAGAACTCAACGAGACATGATTCGCTTAGTAGGGCAGTTTTGTAAGCATAATATTCTCATTTATTGTGGTATATTCATTCAAATAACTTAATACTTTTAAACAAACCTATAGTAAAATCCGGTTTGGTAAACACGTGTGTAGCCCATCCCGGTGGCCTTGTGTTCTAAGACGTAGTTTTGCGGCTACTTGATTACTGCGACCGCGGGTCGAATCCCGCTGAGGGCATGAATGTTCCTCTGTTGCATGTGTTGTGTGTCGTGTAGGTAGCGATCTATGCGACGCACTGATCACTCGTTCAGAGGGACCCTGCCGGTTGTGTATCTCTAAGCGTTTGTGATAACCCAGCCTCAACAATGAGGTGGCCTAGGCCCAAGTTGGGCTCTTTCGCCACGGTAAACAAAAGCACTTATCTGATACAGTTCCTGTCCATAACAGTCTGAAACAAGAAGATACTTTATGGGTTTTAAATTTTCTTACAATATGCCGTTAGGAAGGTCCAAGAAAACCAGGGATATTTAAATCGAATATGGCTCGTAACCCTCTGGTCTGTGCTGATGATTTTAATGTACTGTAAGAAAAATACGTACTCCGAAAAAAAAAGACAAGAATGAGATAGAACCAACAAGGTGCGGTTTTCACATCTTGCTTATTTACGATCCTACAAGTTTCGGCTTAAGAAACGTCCTCAAGAAGACGACAAGACCGTTGCATATTAAAAAGAAGTGAAGGATAAAATATGGGTATGATTACAAACGATAAAATCGATGAAGAGTGGGATCGTACATAAATATGTTACGAAAATTGCACCTTGTTGCTTTTACTGTCGAATGTACGGGTGTTTGTGTACACGGTTGCAGTGTGTTGCAAAAACAGAAATTTTGATAGTCGCTAATGAGGAGGTTGTTCTACAGGTAGGTGTAAATACTGATAAAACGGAGTATTCTGAAATGAACGCAGCATAAAACTGCATCGTGAATATAGGCGGCTATTCTTTTTAAAATGTGGCAAAGCTCAGATATTTGGGAACAAGTGTGACAATGAAATTACAATTTACGATACAATTAAGAGTAGACTGAAGTAAGGGAATTGCCACTACCATTTATTCGGCAATATTTTGTCTTTCCGTTTGCTATTCACATGTATCAAGATTAAAATCTACTGAACTACAATCTTTTATGTTATTTTATGTGGGTGTGAAACTTGGTCTTTCACAGTGGGGGAGCAACCTAGTCTGCGATTGTCGAATATAGCGTGCTGAAAGATGCATGGGCATAAATGGGATGAGGTAACAGTGGGCTGGAGGGGGCTGCATTCTGGGGACCATCGTGATCTCTACTTCTCACATAATATCACCCGGCTGATCAGATTAAGAAGAACGAGATGGGCAGGGCATGTGGCATGTATGGGGAAAAGGAAGGATGCATACAGAGTTCTGGTGGGGAAGACCTGAAGGAAACACCCTTAGAAGACCTAGGCGTAGATGGGATGACATTGAAGTAGTTCTTAAGAAATAGGACAAAAACATGAAAAATTGGAGCCAGCTAGTCAAAGAAACAAAAGCCTGGAAAGTTCTGGTGCAGAATACCAAAACCCATGTACCCAGGGTTGTAGTGCCAGAAGAAGAAGAAGAAGGAGAAGAACAAGAAGGAGGAGGAGGAGGAGAAGGAGAAGGAGGAGGAGAAGGAGAAGGAGAAAGGGAAAGGGGAGGAGAAGAAGAAGGAGGAGGAGGAGGTGAAGGAGGGAAGAAGGAGGAGGAGGAGAAAGCGGAGAAGAAGAAGAAGAAGAAGAAGAAGGAAAAGAAGGAGACTGAGAAGAAAAAGGAGGAGGAGGAAAATAAGAAGGAGAAAGAAGAAGAAGAAGAAATAGGACACGGTGGCGTTGATTGGATTGGCCTGGCTCTGGGTAGGAACAGGTGGCGGGCTGTGGTAAATAAAATATATTTCTGCGTTTTCTTTTTTTTTTTTCATGAATAAACATTTTTCCCAGCTGATATCAGTCGTCCGCGCGCCGGGCGAAATGACTGCGGGGACACGGGTTGCCAACCCTCGGATACCAGCCAGAAGCAACACTATTGCATCTGAATGTCAGTGTGATACTATAAAAAGATCAAGATTTTCTGATAGTGTGGTGGATACCAGTCGTATTGGCATGTACAATCGGAAATCATTTGAAGATATTTTCCAAATAATGTTACTATTTGTTTTTTTTAGCCTACACATCTAATGTTCCAGCCACTAGGCACCAGGTATGCATACATTCTTAATGAGCTATGGTTTTATAATTGTGAAATGTCACACAAGTAAACATTCCCATTTTATATCTGTCTTGCTGAACTGCGTTGTAACCTTGTGACATAAATAAGGAATAAATTGCCAACATACAGTTGATCAGTGGCGTACCGAGAGGGGTGTTGAACACCCCCCCCCCGAAATTCCGAAGGCCCTCCAAAATCGTGCCAAACTCAACCCGATTGTGAAAACTGTTAAAAATTGCTGAATTTAGGGCGCCAACACTCAAATATGTTTGGAAAAAAAAGGCAGTAAAGTTCTAAAACTACCTAAGTTCGCAGTTGTTTTGCATTAGCAATGAAATATAAATTGGTTGTCTTCATAAATAGTATTAAAGTACCAAAAATTAAGAAAATTTTACTATATGAAATGAAATTTCTTGTACCAAATTACAGCTGCATCCAGAACCCCTGACTAGGGGGCTACCGCCCCCAGATC
>Ga0123352_10012417_pt1 | contig 13464 bp, 17 predicted proteins | sample TergutLab28metaG_FD_89700 | JGI IMG/M metagenome (GOLD analysis project Ga0123352, IMG submission 89700) | Labiotermes labralis P1 segment gut microbial communities from Petit-Saut dam, French Guiana - Lab288 P1 | ecosystem: Host-associated > Arthropoda: Insects > Digestive system > Gut ...
AAAATGGACAGTTTTTTCCCAAGATATAGATGATTTTGAAACCATCTTCGTCACAGAACCCAAAACACAAAACGAAATCAGTGAGCCCGAATTTAACGCCATGATTAGCCGCAATATCAAAAAAGTACGTGAACATTTGGGCTTTAGCCGGCCAGAGCTTGCAGGCATATTAGATGTGCAACGTGCAGCTATCAGCTTTATTGAAAAAGCAGAGAGAGGCATAATAGCCCATAAACTGTACAAAATAGCCACTTCGTGGGGTGTCAAGTGGGAAGCATTTTTCCAAGAAATAGACGATGTCGAATCTGTTTTTGTCGCACCGGTATCAAAGCACGAGCCAAGGCAAAACTTAGAACGCATAAAACGATTAAAATCAAAGCCAACATTAGAGCTGAGCGGGGATGAATGGAAAAAAGTTTTCTCGACCTTTAGAAAGCTTTCGGAAGAAGACTTTGTATATATCATGCAAGTGGCTGAAAAAATCAGCAGTGAAAAAGAGTGACGATTTTTATTTAAATTAAAAACAGAGCGAATATAGTTTTCTCGTTTTCTTAACTATTTTCGCTCTGTTTCTAAATTAGACTGACGTGGTGTGCACTAAAATAACCATTGACAAACAGTATCTTATTCTATTAACATACCAACGTCGGTTTAATAATGTGAGGTGTACATATGGCTAGGACAGCAAAAAATTATTTGACAAAAAAGCGGGAACTTGTTAGCATCGCCGAAAATTTATTTCTAAAAAAAGGGTATGAAGACACCAGTGTGGATGATATTCTTTCCGCTTCTGGCATATCTAAAGGCGGTTTTTATCACTATTTCAAGACTAAAGACGAGGTGCTGGCGGAAAGTGTCGCTTTTTTTATTGAAGATACACTTGTTGAACTTGAACCCATTGTTAAAAACCGCCGCATGAATGCTGTTGAGAAATTGACATTGTTTTTAACCAAGCAAGCGGCATTGAAGCAATCGAAAATACGTTTTGCAAAATATTTTGGTATGGTGATTAGTTCTGACCTGATTCTTTTTAAGTTTTATTTGTCCATGTGCGAAAAGTATGTACCGTCGGTGGTTAAAATTATTGAGCAAGGTGTACAAGAGGGCGTTTTTGATGTGGACTTTCCTTTAGAAACGGCAGATATTTTAGTGCGGATGCTTGCTACTGCACCGCAAAGCCATTTTTATAGTGGGTTTATTAATGGTGAGACTGATTTTTCAAACTATGCAGATTCGATGCAGGCTATTATTTCGCGCACTTTGGGAATGAAGTTTAATAGCCAGGTAGACAAGCGATGAATCTCAACCACCATTTGACGCTTTTGAATATATTATTTTTTATATTTTTATTTGGGCTCATGTTGTTTGCCACCCAATGGTTATTTATCATCACTTATGTCGCTTTGTTTGTTTTTGTAACCCTACGGACATTGGTCACGCCCAGCCAAGGCAACACCAGAAGATATTTAGTCATATCATACTTTACGATATTAATTTTACAAATTGCTGTCGCGGACGTGTTTGTTTTAGACGAATATATTACCAATATCGAGCATTTGCCAAGAAGAGTACTGGCTATTGCCATGCTCATGTTGCCTATGCTCATCAGCAGATATATATTGGCTGGGAAATATGCGCATTTTTATCTGCCATCTGTTGAAGAAACCGTAACCATCGGTTTTACAGAATTGCTTGATACCGCAGAAGAATTAAAACACGCAACAGAAATGGCCATGCAAACACGAAAAAAACTAAGATTCAACAATATTAAAGAAGTAGTTGCAGACCTCTCTCGTCATAGTTCTTTCAACTATATTAATAATGGCAGCCTCACGGATGAATACTTTATCAAAGCACATGAGAGTTTATCAGACCCCCATATCTATTTAATTATATCCCGCACAGGAAGCCCAGCGTCTGAAATCATATCTGCTTTCACGCAAAAGCAATATAACCACGCATCATTATCGTTTGACAAGAATCTCCAAACCACCATTAGCTACAATGGCGGCGAAAAAGTCTACCCGCCTGGCCTAAACGCAGAGATGATTGAATATTTTTGCAAAACGTCTAATGCAAGCATTTTAATTTATAGCCTGCCTTGTTCAATAGAAAAGAAAACGCTGCTGATTGATAAAGTAAAAGAAATCAATAATGAGGGCAGTGCTTACAATATGCTTGGGTTAGTAATTAAGCGTTCATATAAACACAATATTATGTTTTGCTCGCAGTTTGTCTACAAAATGATTGATTATGCAGGACTTACCTATTTTTCTAAACCGGATGGCAAGGTGAGTCCTACAGATTTAATAGAGCTGGACTATTACAAAAAGCTAAAATTTGAGAGAGAAATAAAACTTTAGATGACCTCAGACATTTTCTAACGAATTTATCTTGACTTTCCGCATTTTGGGTGGTATTATCGCTTCGTTTCATACGAGGTGGGTAGACTGCCCATTTTTTATGCTATGAAACGATAAAATTTCGAGGAGGTGACTATGCTCACATTCAACCAGCTGGTAAAGCAAGGACGTAAAGACAAGACCACAAAGTCTAAATCTCCAGCCTTGCAAAAGGGTCTAAACTCCATCAAGGACAAGCGGACCGACAAAAGCAGCCCACAAAAGCGCGGTGTTTGCACACGTGTGTTTACAGACACACCTAAGAAGCCAAACTCAGCACTGCGTAAAATTGCCCGTGTGCGTCTTTCTAACCAAATGGAAGCGACATGCTACATTCCCGGTGAGGGCCACAACTTGCAAGAGCACAGCGTTGTATTGATGCGCGGAGGCAGGGTGCGTGACGTTCCTGGTGTACGTTATCACATTGTACGCGGCACACTGGATACCGCAGGTGTTGCAAACCGCAGAAAAGCACGCTCTAAATACGGAGCGAAAAAACCTAAAAAAGCATAGTATTGAAGTGCGCTAATTTATATAAAAAATTAGGCGCGATACGTGCAAAGTGTTACACACGAGTACCTGTGAATTAATTCATTGTTAAGGAGGGAAGTCTCGTGCCAAGAAAAGGACATGTGGCAAAACGCCAAGTTTTGCCTGACCCGTTATACGGGAGCAAAATCGTAACCAAGCTAATCAACGGAATTATGCTGGACGGTAAAAAAGGCGTTGCCCAAAAAATTGTCTATGGAGCATTCGAGAAAGCCGCTGAAAAAAAAGGCGCGCAACCCATGGACGTATTTGAAGAAGCATTAAATAATGTCATGCCTATGCTAGAGGTGAAAGCCCGCCGCGTAGGTGGCGCAACCTATCAAGTGCCTATTGAAGTTAGACCAGACCGCCGTCAAGCCCTGGGGCTAAGGTGGCTTGTAAACTTTTCAAGAAACCGTTCTGAAAAGAACATGATAGACCGCTTAGCCAACGAACTGCTTGACGCATCAAACAACACCGGCGGCGCGGTGCGCAGAAAAGAAGAAATGCATAAAATGGCAGATGCGAATAAGGCGTTTGCTCATTACAAATGGTAGAAATCAGGAGTTAGAAAATGAGAAGTTTTCCACTAGAAAAAACCAGAAATATCGGCATCATGGCGCATATCGACGCGGGCAAAACCACACTGACAGAGCGTATCCTGTTCTACACAGGCCGCAACTATAAGATTGGTGACACCCACGAAGGTACCGCCACCATGGACTGGATGGAGCAAGAGCAAGAACGCGGTATCACCATCACTTCGGCAGCCACAACAGCCCAGTGGGAAGGGCATCGTATCAACATCATTGACACCCCTGGTCACGTGGATTTCACCGTTGAAGTAGAACGTTCTTTGCGCGTACTAGACGGCGCGGTTGGCGTATTTTGTGCCAAAGGCGGCGTCGAGCCCCAGTCCGAAACCGTATGGCGTCAAGCTGACAAATACGGCGTTCCCCGTTTGGCATATGTCAATAAAATGGATATTCTGGGCGCGGATTTTCAAAATGTAGTTGCAATGATAAAAGACCGTTTGGGCCATAATGCAGTGCCGGTTCAACTACCCATCGGCTTTGAAAGCACTTTCACAGGCGTGGTCGATTTGTTTAACATGAAGGCATACACCTTCTCGGGCGACAATGGCGAAACCATCAACGAGGAAGATATCCCCGCAGATATGGTATCCATCTGTGAAGAAGCCCGCGAAACCATGATAGAATCCATCTGTGAAACAGATGATGCTTTGATGGAAGCCTACCTTGAAGGTAATGTTCCAGACGTTGCCGCACTCAAAAAAGCCCTGCGTGCCGCCTGTATTTCAACCGCGATTATCCCTGTATTCTGCGGAAGCGCGTACAAGAAAAAAGGCGTACAAAAGTTATTGGACGGTGTGGTAGACTATTTACCTGCACCCGTAGATATCCCAGCAATTAAAGGTATTTTGCCCGATACTGACGAGCAAGTTGAACGCCAGTCTGACGACAAAGAACCTTTCAGCGCATTGGCGTTTAAAATAATGAACGACCAATTTGTGGGCAAATTGGCATTCTTCCGTGTGTATTCAGGCACATTGTCGGCAGGTTCTTATGTATACAACTCTGTCAAAGGCAAGAAAGAACGCATGGGGCGTATTCTGCTCATGCACGCCAATGACCGCGAAGACGTAGACATGGTTCACGCAGGAGACATTGCCGCCGTAGTCGGCTTAAAATTCACCACAACGGGCGATACTCTATGTGACGAGAAACATGAAGTCATTCTTGAGTCTATGAACTTCCCCGAGCCGGTAATTTCCGTGGCTATCGAGCCCAAAACAAAGGCTGGCCGCGACAAAATGGGTATTGCCCTGGCAAAACTGGCAGAGGAAGACCCCACATTCAAAACCCATACAGACATTGACTCCGGTCAAACCATCATCAGCGGCATGGGCGAGCTTCACTTAGAAATTATTGTTGACCGTCTGTTGCGCGAGTTCCGTGTAGAAGCAAACGTGGGCAAACCACAAGTAGCCTACCGCGAAACCTTCCGCAAAACTGTGGATGTTGAAGGCAAATATGTACGCCAGTCTGGCGGACGCGGTCAGTATGGACACTGTAAAATCATATTCGAGCCAATGGATGCCAACGACTCCGACAATTCATATGAATTTGTTGACAAAATCGTGGGCGGTGTAGTGCCTAAAGAATACATCCCTGCCATAAACAACGGTATCCAAGAAGCAATGCAGTCAGGTATCATCGGCGGCTATCCCGTGCTGGGACTAAGAGCCACACTGCACGACGGCAGCTACCACGATGTAGACTCATCTGAAATGGCTTTCAAAATCGCTGGTTCAATGGCATTTAAAGATGCGATGAGAAAATCTGACCCTGCTTTGCTTGAACCAATCATGAAAGTAGACGTAACGGTGCCTGAGGAATACATGGGTGACGTCATCGGCGACATCAACAGCCGCCGTGGTAAAATTGAAGGCATGGACGCACGCGGCAATGCCCAAGTCGTACACTCCTTTGTACCGCTGGCAGAAATGTTTGGCTACGCCACAGACTTACGCTCAAAGACCCAAGGCCGCGGCACTTACACAATGGAAGTGCACCATTACGAGCCAGTACCAAAATCAGTACAGGAAAAAGCCATGGCAGGTAAAAAAGACGATTAATCTCTACTTGCAAAACTGAACAAAATTGTTATACTGTATCCACAAAACAAGTCATTAAAGTATGTCTCATGAGGAGGACAAATCAAATGGGTAAAGCAAAATTTGAACGCTCAAAACCACACGTTAACATTGGTACAATTGGTCACGTTGACCATGGTAAAACCACATTGACTGCTGCAATTACTAAAACACTTGCAGAACGTTACAAACTGGGTAGTGCTGTTGATTTCGATAAAATCGACAAAGCACCTGAAGAAAAAGCCAGAGGTATCACCATCTCTACCACTCACGTTGAGTATGAAACACCAAACCGTCACTACGCGCACGTAGACTGCCCTGGCCACGCCGACTATGTTAAAAACATGATTACAGGTGCGGCACAAATGGACGGCGCCATTCTTGTAGTAGCTGCCACCGACGGTGTTATGGGACAAACCCGCGAGCATATCTTGTTGGCTCGTCAGGTAAACGTGCCAAAAATCGTTGTATTCATGAACAAATGCGACATGGTTGAAGATGAAGAACTACTAGAATTGGTAGAAATGGAAATTCGCGAACTATTAGACAAATACGAATTCCCAGGCGATGATACACCAATCATCAAAGGTTCTGCACTACAAGCACTTGAAAACCCAGCCGGCGAATGGGGTGACAAAATCGTTGAACTTTTTGAACAAGTTGACGAATTTATCACCACACCAGAACGCGACAGCGAAAAACCATTCCTTATGCCAGTTGAAGACGTATTCTCTATCACAGGCCGTGGTACCGTTGTTACAGGCCGTGTAGAGCGTGGTTCTTTGAAAGTGTCTGACGAAGTAGAAATCGTTGGTTTGACAGAAGAAAGCCGCAAAGTGGTTGTTACAGGTATCGAAATGTTCCACAAACTGCTTGACTCAGCAGAAGCTGGCGACAACGCTGGTTTGCTTCTGCGCGGTGTACAACGTACAGATATCGAACGCGGTCAAGTACTTGCAAAACCAGGCACAATCAAATCACACACCAAATTTAGCGCACAAGTTTACGTACTTTCAAAAGAAGAGGGCGGCCGCCACAAAGCATTCTTTACAAACTACCGTCCACAGTTCTACTTCCGTACAACTGACGTAACAGGCGTGATTACCCTACCAGACGGCGTAGAAATGTGTATGCCAGGCGACCACGTTGAAATGACAGTAGAACTGATTTCACCCATCGCTATGGAAGAAGGCTCACGTTTCGCTATCCGCGAAGGCGGAAGAACCGTTGGTGCTGGTTCTGTTGTTAAGATTTTGAACTAAGCTAAAAACTGCAAAGCCGCTCCGTTTGGGGCGGTTTTTTTGTATCGTAGAGCAAAGTATGAACGATGAGAGGAAGATAAAAGTGGCAAATTTTATAGTATGTGACAAAAATGATGTATCCTATTTGGATATCCGCATGGCAATGGTAAAAGGTTTAAGAACCGTGGAAGAAATCAAAGAAGCAACCCATGTTTGCACAGAATGCACCGGCTGCAAAACCAGTTTGGAATGGATACTGTCCACCGTATGCCGTTGCAGAGCAGTACCCCTTAAAGCGGTAGTAGATGCCGTAAACAATGGCGCAGACACTGTAGAAAAAGTAGGTAAAGCTGTAAAAGCAGGTACAGACCCCGATTGCGGCAAATGCAGAATTTTGATAGAGAATATTATTGCTATTGGTCGCTGAACGGATAACAAGGAGAACAATAATGGGAATTAGCAGCGTACAAGACTATATGAATCTCGTAAACGAACCGTGGGGCAAGATATTTTATGATTTATTGTTCAGGCAGCTTAACTTGCCAGTGTCCCCACGGTTGAAAATACTTGATTTTGGCTCTGGCCCTGGCGTGACATCCAATTATTTTGCTACTTGGCATGAAGTAACCGCTGTTGAACCCAGTAATGAAATGGTAGACAGCAGCCATAAGCAAAACCCATACACCACCATTTGTGGCGGTATCGAAAGCCTCGCTGGTTTTGAAGACAATGGCTTCGATATGGTCTTTTGTCATAATGTTTTAGAATACGTCGAAAAAAAAGAGCCGATTATTGCTGAACTTATGCGTGTGTTAAAGATAGGGGCTTCGCTATCCCTTGTGAAGCACAATCGCGTGGGAAAAGTGCTTCATAGTACGGTTTTTGAAAACGACCCTGTAAAAGCAATGTCGCTCATTGACAATCCTGTGAATGACAAAAGCAATTATCTGGGTACGCAATACCTTTACTCGAATGATGATGCCGCCACCTTGGCCGCGAAATATGGCGGCAAAATCCACAAGATTTTGGGAATAAGAGCATTTTATGCACTTGGCCAGGATAACGCAGTCAAATATGACGATGAATGGTATCAAAATATGTTGGCATTAGAAACAAAGGTAGCCGCAATGGATGATTACAAAAATATGGCCTATTTGAATCATTTGTTGATTGAGAAAATAGGATAGGGCGAGCGATGAAATTGCTGCATTGCGTTTAAAGTAAGTATGTACTTAAATGTTGTCATAGGAAAAATGCTAAATTTTTCCTATGACAACGGCTTCATATTTTGCTTGGAACGCTAATGTTTGTTGATAAATTTCTTCTGCTGTATTCATATTTACTTCTACATACTGCTGGCAAAATCTAACCGCATTATTATAAATTTGGGCGTCAAGCATGACTTTAGCTGATTTTAGATCCCTTAGAGATATATCATAATACGTTTTCATAGATAATTACCCCCTCCTTCTTTACACTATAGCCAACATCCAGACGATTTACAGTGTCCATCGCCGCTTCCTTTAAACAAGTGATGCGCACGTCAACATCACAATATAAGTCTTGTGGAACATTTGCTAAAATACTTAACCGTTCTTTCATAGTGAGTGATTTTGTACTAATGAGCGCGATGTCTACATCACTGGTTAAGCGTGCTTCTCCTCGTGCCTCACTACCAAATAAGATAATGGCTTTTATAAACGACTGATGCATGGTAGTCGCTACAATTTCTAATAATGCTCTTGTTTTTGGACGCAAATTTAAAGACCGCCAGTTGGATGTATCGTTCATATCGTATCCTCCAAACTACATCAACAGTGTTTCTAGCATCAGCAAGCGATACATATTAAACGATAAAATTATAACACAGTACAAAGTATACGAGAACACGTACTTCATGTTTACATGCTACAAAATTCATTGTAATATCAATAAACAGAAATGAATAACTATCTCTCATTTTTGTGCATGGAATGAGAGGACGCACCACATAAAATCGGTTATCCTTTTAGCAGGAGGCAGCACAAATGGAATGGCTTCAAAACATGAACAATGCCATCGCATATATAGAAGACAACCTGAATGGGGACATTGCGATTGAAAAAGCGGCACAGATTGCCTGTTGTTCGCAGTATTATTTTCAGCGCATGTTTTCATATATCATTGGGATACCATTGTCGGAGTATATTCGTCGTAGACGGTTGACAAAAGCCGCGTTTGATTTACAAAGCGGCGACAAGGTCATAGATGTGGCTATGCGTTATGGTTATGATTCACCGACGGCGTTTAACCGAGCGTTTCAGGCAATGCACGGGGTATCTCCGTCGGTTGCCCAAAGGCAGGATACCATTCTCAAAGCCTTTTCACGTGTGAGCTTCCAAATGACTATCAAAGGAGTAGAAGACATGGATTATCGCATTGTAGAAAAAGAAGGTTTCAGGGTAGTAGGAATCCGCACAAAAATTGGCACAGATGTAGACGCAAACGCCCAAATCATCATGCCTTTTTGGAAAGAAAGTGCCGAGGCAGGGCGGCTTGCGCCAATTGCTGCACTCATCAATGGCGAATTTCCAGCGTTGCTTGGCGTTAGCACCATGGATGATTTGGGTGAGAACAATTATTATTGCATTTGTGCCGCAACCGATAAGCCGATACCAGAAGGCATGTTTGAAGTAAACATACCTAAACTGACATGGGCTATTTTCCCTGGCCAAGGAAAACCAGATAGTATAGGAGCACTTTTTAAGCGTATTTTTTCTGAATGGTTGCCAACATCTGGGTATGAATGGGCAGCCCAAATTGATATGGAAGTTTACTTGAATGCTGATTTTGAAAACATGAAATACGAAGTGTGGATGCCTGTAAAAAAGTCATAGGCTGAATACCGAGGGAGGATGAAATATGGACTGTGCAAAGCTATGTACTTGTCAGGTGTTAGACTGCCCCGCGCACCCAAGTAAGCATAATAATGAATGTACTCCTTGCATTGTAAAAAATTTGAAAAACCATGAGATACCAGCATGTTTTTGGTATAAAATTGGTGATACTACGAATGCGAAGAGTGATTATACATTTTATAAGTTTGCTAAGCAGGTTGTGGATGCTGAAGAGGATAATTAGGGCGTGATGCAAAAAAAGTGAGTGTTGGTAAAATGCTGACGCTCACTTTTTTAAACCAATAACTAATCCAAATTGTGTGATATAAAATGCAGCAAGAGATAGGCCGTATACATAAACTACAATTTCAAATATGACGTTTAATGTCATTAATGTAAAAAGACCTGAATAAAATCCAAACATTAAACCATTTAATGCATGGAATATCAAACCTCCTGCAACAAGTAATCCTGATAATACGGTTAATGTCGTATATTTTTTTAGCAATGCATACACCAGAAGCCATGATAATAAAGTAAAAACGGTGTTGGGTAATGCAAATGACATAAACCACGGTATATATCCACGAACGACTTCTTCCGGCGGCAATATGCCAATAAACCTGACTAAGTACAATGTGTTTACTGTTGCATGGAACATGCTTAATATAATAAGCCATTTGCGGTGTGCCATATGAATCCTCCATAATCGGTTGTGTCCGTCTATGCTTTACATGATAATGGACATTTATATAATTATCAATGAACAAGATTTCTTTAAACCGTCTGTTAAAAGACACATTGGCTACATCATGTCGAATAGAATGTATTTTTTATGCACACCATTGAACAATCCAAACTATTTCTTATTCCTTCGCTGCACTGCCCAATTAAAAAACGCAATCAACGCCATTGCATACCCCAGTGCGTACATAACAAATATGAAAAAATGTGAATCGAATACAAAATGACCATCGCCAAGGCTATGCAGCCGCTCTGCCAAAAAATTGACTGGCGGCAACAAATGATAGGCGGTTACAATCATCAAATGTTCTTCAAACATCACGTTAAAAGGCAGTATGATAATAGTGACAATCAGTATTTGCGCCAGTATGGCTGGTTCGGTCGAGATTAAATCACGATTAAACAAAACACCAAGCGCGACACCAAGCAAACCAATTAAAAAATACATCACGATATAAACCATCATTTCTATGAAAAGCACATTGCGTATAAACGAACCCTGCACCAATGGTATCAACATCGTGATGGCATAAAACGGAATCATAAACACAATGATTGAAGCGATTTTCGCAAGATAATATATCGTTTCATTTTTCACATGCAGGCGCGTGATATATTGTTGCGTTTTGTCTTCACTATTGATAAAACTCGAGCCTATCCAACTGGCAAAAATAAAAATAGCGATGGTGGTCGTATGCAAATTGCTCCAGACACCAATCGGCGCGGTTTGATAATTAATCCCCAAAAACGCCATATAAAAAATAAGTGGCGGCAAATATTTTGCCGTTTTAACATAGTAGCTGATGTTGTATTTAATCAATGAAATAATCATGCATCTGCCTCCCCTACTGCAAAAGGATTGACAGAAAGAATGTCATGACCATTTTCTAAAAGCTGAAGCAAGGTTTCTTTTAACTTGGCTTGCGGGATCAAAACTTCGTTAGACATGCCCGCCTCGTCAACATATGTGATTATCATATGATTTGAAATATCGTTGCGTTTAACTAAGCTTTGTCCGCTAAAAATAAATATATTATCTGTCACTCTTTGTGCCAGTGTTTTTTCATGACAAGAAAGCACTACTGCAGTCCCTGCGCGGGCAGTTTCCTTGATTAATTCAAGCAATGCTTCAATAGCATATTCATCTAAGCCCGAAAACGGCTCATCCATGACAAGCAAATCTGCTTTGGTTAAAAATGCTTGCATGATATTCACTTTTTGAATCGTGCCTTTAGAGCAGTTGTAAATTTTCTGCTTTTTTATACTTTCCGGAATGCCAAGGCGTGTAAATTGCTTGGCAATATAATTATTGATATCCGACTCGGATACTTTTTGAATGCTGCCCATATGCGTGATGTAGTCCTCTACTTTGAATGGCAGTTTAGGAAAGCGGTCTGGCATATACGAGATTTTTACATTCGGAAGACGAACGATTTCGCCTTCCGAATGGGTGAGTACGCCAGCAATAATTTTTAGTAAAGTGCTTTTACCGCAGCCATTTCTTCCCATAATTAATACAGGCTTATCATGTACAACCGACATCGTTACATCGCGAAAGATGAGTTTGCTTGCATATGTTTTTTTTACGTTTTTTAGTGATATTAATGGGTTCATACTGTACATCTCCGTGACTTCATTTATTTGCCAATCAGTTTCTTTCCTACAAACAATCCAACAAGCATACCAATGATTGGACCAATTAAAGCAACAATAACTAAGGCAATTTCTAATTCTTCTTTAGCTTTTACATATTCTTCACATGTGGCGCATTGTGTATTGTTTTGCAAATTTTCATTATTGTTATCCATGGCTGACCTCCTTTTTTTTATAGTCAAACTCTATATACTATAACATTAACAAATCTGCTAAAATTGTGCAATAAAAATCCAAGGAGGACAGCATGAAAATAACAAAAATAACCAACCACCATACAACATTTAGCACCCCCGAAAACGAAAGCTATGATGTAATCATGGGTGTAATCAAAGGCAAGAAACACAATTTCATCATTGACACAGGTATGGGAAGTGGCAGTGCCCATACAATGCTTGAATACATTGGTGATGATTCAAAACCGCTGATTGTAATCAACACGCACCATCACACAGACCATATTATGGGTAATTGGGTTTTTGAAAAACATCCCATCATTGCTCATGCCTTATGCCGTGAAATAAAGCACAAGGTTAATAACGAAACATAAAAAGGAAACCAAAAATACAATGGTCTGGCAGTCAACGGCATACATGGAAAAACGCTATCGGGAGCATACAGCACCGATAGCGTTTTTGGTTCATGCTCTTTCAATGTTCGTCCTTATTCCTCGTCCTCATCTTCTCTTGCTAATGCCATTATTGGCGTACCGCCTGTTAGTGGGTTATGGTTGGTGTTGGTGATTGGGCTGGGTGATGTTCCCATGCTGATAATCTCAATGTTTCTCGTTTCACTATCCCAATTAACAACCGCTCCGAAAAACTCAGCTACAAACCTAAGCGGCACCATTGTTCTGTTGCCCATTAGCTGTGCCGGAACGTCCATGCCCAAAGCTGCCAGTTCGGGGGTAATTTCGCCTATGCCAAATGATAGGGTCTGTCCGTTTAATGTTAGGTAAACAGTCAGCGGTCTATCATCCGTGGCGTTTGTCCAGTCAATCTCTGCCCCCAAAGCATCACTGATAAAACGGATAGGGATTAGTGTTCTGCCGTCTTGGATAAATGGTAGAACGTCCATTGTTTGCGTCGGTGCATTTCCTGCAAGGTCTGTTATTGTTGGTGAGTTTAGGTTTAAGTCAAGTCTTATTAGATTACGCACATAAGCTATCATAAGCCCGCCTGTGTGGTTGGATTGCAGGGCGAATGTTGCTATTTCTGCTGGTGTTTCCGCTTCTAAGTCTACCACCGGGTCAAAAACAACTTTGCCGCCTACAATACTACCGATATAGCCATACTGCCTGTATTCGTTGCTGGTTGTGTTTAAGGCAGTTATCCTGTGATGGT
>Ga0123352_10012418_pt1 | contig 13464 bp, 10 predicted proteins | sample TergutLab28metaG_FD_89700 | JGI IMG/M metagenome (GOLD analysis project Ga0123352, IMG submission 89700) | Labiotermes labralis P1 segment gut microbial communities from Petit-Saut dam, French Guiana - Lab288 P1 | ecosystem: Host-associated > Arthropoda: Insects > Digestive system > Gut ...
CCTCGTCATAACCATTGGAGAAACCGGCGAACGCCTGACAGTTCAATGGTGGTTCTGGCAAGGATCATTAGACGGCCAGTTGAAAAAGATTATGTTTGGCGATGGAACTGTTTGGACGAGGGATGAAATCAACGCCATGTCGCTTGTAACGCCACAGCCGCAGGCTGCGTTTGCGCCACTGGCAGCGGAGGCTGCTGCAGCGGCAGAGTCATTGTATAAGCAAAATACCGTGGTTTTCTCTTTTGATTTGGATTCTTCGCTGTTTTCGCTGACTTCATCGTTTGAAACATATAACGACGCCGCAGTCGCAAACCCGGCAGGTTTTATCAACGACCAGACAGTTGTGGACGTAGCTCTGGCATGTCTGCAAATTGAAACAGACAGCGGAATGATCTGTTCCACTGAAAACTCCGCTTCGTCACTGAACAGCGCCAGCGCCCTTGCTATATCAAGCAGTAACTACACACAAATGTACGAAGAGCAGTTCAGCAGCAGGCACGTAGCGTAGTCATATCTATAGTGGGCGGCGTCATTGCCGCCCACTTGCATAAACATTGAGTCTAAAACGAGGCAAAACGCCAGTAATCAACGGCAAGAAATCTATATATCAATTTGCTATAACGTTTATAATATACACAATGACGAAACCACTCAGAAATATCTACAATCGAAACAGCATCAAGAGTTTCTGCAATAGCTGACAGCAGTAAATCGGGTGCTTTGGAACGCGCTTTTTTCAGAAATGTTTTTACTTTAGGTCACTTCAATTCAATTGGATTGAAATCGGGGGAATACGGCGGCAAATACATTGCAGATGCTCCGCGAGCTGATATGGCTTCAATAACTTCAGCTACTTTATGAGAAGGCAGATTATCCATGATATAGCTATCATGGTTAAAAATAGGCTGAAAAACAAATCCCCGGCGGTTACACCGCCACCCCCTTTTTAAGCTGAAGGCAAATGGATAATCTTAGCTGGAAGTCCTTGTTAGGATATATTGTGGCAACTTTATAAATATTTTGTCAAATCGCTATATGTCGGCGTCATGCCAAATAAAATACCTCGTATCTACAGAGATACGAGGTATTTGTACTGCTTAGTTTATTTGCCTTTCCCTTCTACTTCGCCTTCACTGCTTCCGCGCCGATTTCGGCGAGGGCCTTGTATGCGCTGTAGCGCTGCTTGGCTTCTTTTTCGGCCTGGGCGAAAAGCGCCTCGGCTATAGCCGGGAACTCTTGCTTCAAGGACGAATAGCGGGTCTCGCTGTCGAGGAATTCTCTGAAACTGGTCTTAGGTTCCTTGGAGTCCAAGACGAAGGGGTTTTTGCCCTGGTCTTCAAGCGCGGGGTTGTAGCGGTAGAGGTGCCAATAACCGGCGTCCACTGCTCTTTTGATCTGCTCTACCGACTTGCCCATGCCTGCTTTGAGGCCGTGGGCAACGCAGGGAGCGTAGGCTATGACCAAAGACGGCCCTTTGTGCGCTTCGGCTTCAGCCAGAGCCTTGATAAGCTGGTTCATGTCCGAACCCAGGCCGACCTGCGCTACGTACACGTGCCCGTAGGTCATCGCCATACGGCCAAGGTCTTTTTTGCGGACGCGTTTTCCGCTGACAGCGAATTTCGCGATGGCCGCCGTTGGTGTGGCTTTCGAGGATTGGCCACCTGTGTTGGAGTACACTTCAGTGTCCATAACCAGAATGTTGACGTCCTCGCCGCTGCTGAGTACGTGATCAAGCCCGCCGTAGCCGATGTCGTAAGCCCAGCCGTCGCCTCCGAATGCCCAGACGGATTTCTTGACAAGGTAGTCGCTGTGTTCGCAGATTTTGTTGTAATGAGCCATTACCTCGTCCTCACAGCCGCATCCGCAGCAGCAGTCGTCAGTAAAGACTTTGTCGAGCAGGGCTTCGACTTTCGCGGCGGACGCTTTGGATTTTTCGCCGTCATCGCGGGTTTCAAGCCACTCGGTAAGGACGGCCTTGTCCTCGGCTGGAATGTCGAGTTTCAAAAGAGCCTCTGCCGCGTCAACAAGGTATCCCACCATGACATTGATGGAGAGCCTCATTCCGTAAGCGTACTCGGCGTTGTCCTCAAAGAGGGAGTTCGCCCAGGCCGGGCCATGTCCTTTTTCGTTCGTGGTGAAGGGCATGCTGGGAGCGGAACCGCCCCAAATGGACGAGCAGCCCGTTGCGTTGGCGATGAGCATACGGTCGCCGAAAAGCTGCGTTATCAGTTTTGCATACGGGGTTTCGCCGCAGCCGGTGCACGCTCCGCTGAATTCAAGCAGCGGTCTCAGGAATTGGCTGCCCTGAATGGTAAATTTGTTGCCCACTTCTTTGTCGGTAATGTTCTCAATGGCGTGAGTCCACAGAGGAATCTGAGCGCTCTGCGTGGCTATGGGCTTCATCTCAAGAGAGTCGACTTTGCAGGTGTTGGCGCAGTTCTCGCAGCCCATGCAGTCGAGTACATCAACTTGCAGCCTGTATTTGTAGCCGAGATCCTTCAAATTTTTCGCCTTGGGTTCTATCACGGTGAATCCGGCAGGCGCGGTCTCCTGTTCTTCTTCGTCCAGCAAGAACGGGCGTATGGCGGCGTGCGGGCATACCAGAACGCACTGGTTGCACTGGATGCACTTGTCGCTTTTCCATTCCGGTACATTGACTGCAACTCCGCGTTTTTCGTAAGCGGATGTGCCGGACGGGAAGCGTCCGTCCTCGCGGCCCACAAACGCGCTCGATGGTAGGTTGTCGCCTTCCTGTGCATTCATTACATCGCAGACGTCTTTGATGAAGTCGGGGATAAACGATGGCATGCCAGGTTTTTCGACCTGCTTGTCCTCTACCGCGGCCCACGCGGCGGGAATCTTGATCTCAATGAGGTTTTTCAGCCCAGCGTCAACTGCGGCGTTGTTCATTTCCACAACGTTGCTGCCCCTTCTGCCGTAGCTGTGCTCAATGGCGTCCTTCATATGCTTCACGGCTTCAGCGATAGGCATGACGTTAGCAAGTTTGAAGAAAGCGGCCTGCATGATGGTGTTTGTTCTGCCGCCGAGGCCGAGTTTTTCCGCTTCGTCTACGGCGTTGATGATGTAAAATTTGCACTCGTTGGCGGCCAGGGCGCGTTTGACACTGGCGGGGAGGTGAGATTCAAGCTCATCCATCTTCGTCCACTGAGTGTTCAGAAGGAAAGTGCCGCCCTTTTTCATACCTTTCAGCACGTTGTACTGGTGTACATATTCCTGCTTGTGGCAGGCGATGAAGTCTGCGGAATCAATAAGATAGGTTGATTTAATAGGCATTTTCCCGAAGCGGAGGTGGGAAACGGTTATGCCGCCGGATTTCTTGGAATCGTAGGAGAAGTAACCCTGGGCGTACATGTCGGTGTAGTCGCCGATTATCTTGATGGAGTTTTTGTTCGCGCCGACCGTTCCGTCGGAGCCTATGCCCCAGAATTTGCAGCAGACAGTTCCCTCTGGTGCGGCAACGATGTGTTCATCGGACGGGAGGGATGTGTCGCTTACGTCGTCCACGATGCCGATTGTGAACTGATTGCGCGGCTCGTACAGTTTCAGGTTGTCGAAAACGGCCTTGACTTGGCTTGGGGTTGTGTCTTTGGAGCCGAGACCGTAGCGTCCGCCGACGACCTTAGGGGCGCAGCAGCCTTTCTCAAAGAAGAGCGTGCGAATGTCCTCGTAAAGGGGTTCGCCGAGGGAGCCTGGCTCCTTGCAGCGGTCGAGCACGCCAATGGCCTCTACAGTGGAGGGCAGCACGCGGAAGAAATATTTCGGCGAGAACGGTCTGTACAGATGGACTTCCACCATGCCAACGCGCTCGCCTCTTGCGTTAAGGTAATCCACCGTTTCTTCGATGGCCTGGCACACGGAACCCATGGCTACGATAACGCGAGTGGCCTCAGGATGTCCGTAGTAGTTGAAGGGATGATATTCGCGCCCGGTGAGCTTTTTGATTTCCTGCATGTACGCTTCGACCGCATCTGGCACGCCTACGTAGAAGGGCGATAAAGCTTCCTTTGCCTGGAAGAAAATGTCGGGATTCTGCGCTGTGCCTTTGTGGAAAGGATTTTCTGGGCGCATACTGCGGGCGCGGAATGCGTCAATAGCGTTGTAGTCCACCAGTTTTGCGAGGTCTTCGTACTGTAAGGCGTCGATTTTTTGCACTTCGTGAGAGGTTCGGAAGCCGTCAAAGAAATTCAAAAAGGGGATGCTGGTTTTGATGCTCGTTAAGTGAGAAACGGCGGCGAGATCCATTGTCTCTTGAACACTTCCGCAGGCCAGTATCGCAAACCCCGTCATTCTGGCGGACATTACGTCGCTGTGGTCGCCGAAGATGGAGAGCGCGTGTCCGGCCACGGCTCGCGCTGATACGTGAAACACTCCTGGTAAAAGTTCTCCAGCTATTTTGTACATGTTGGGGAGCATCAGCAAAAGCCCCTGAGAAGCCGTAAAAGTAGTGGCCAGCGAACCTGCGGAAAGCACTCCGTGTACGGCTCCGGCCGCTCCGGCTTCGGATTGCAGCTCGGTCAAGTTGACTGTCTTGCCAAAGATGTTTTTGTGGCCATGCGCAGACCATTCATCGACCATTTCCGCCATGTTAGAAGACGGAGTAATGGGGTAAATCGCGGCGACTTCGGTGAATGCATATGCAACATGCGCAGCCGCCGTGTTACCATCCATCGTTTTCCAGTTTTTTTTCATCATTAAAAAAGAACCTCCTATGTAAAATGTGTTACGTTTTTTATGCTTTATGCCTAGCGCTTTTGTCCGCGCCTGAAAAATTATCAAAACGCACTTACTACTTATATACTGCATTATGGTATGATTAGTCAAATACTATATTTTTTATGAAATGCATAAACAAAAGCCTATATAAGGTGTGTGTATTTATTCAATGAATGACAGACAGGCGAAATATATCATTGCTATTGCGGAAGAAGGCAGCATCAGCAAGGCCGCGGAAAAGTTATTTATAACCCAGCCGTCTCTGAGCCAGGCTTTGATCAGCGTTGAGAAAAAATACGGAGTAAAGCTGTTCAAGCGTTCTTCTCACTTAATGGCGTTAACCGAGGCAGGTGAGAAATTTGTTGACAGCATGCGGGAGATTATTCAGATTGAACGCAGGCTGGAGCAGCATTTACAGGAAATCAGCAGCGAATTTGCCGGCAAAATCATTGTCGGGATCAGCGCAAGTAAGGGGCTTTACATTCTGCCTGCTGTGCTGCCGAAATTTCGAAAAAAATTCCCTAAAATGGATGTTAAAGTCTTTGAAGAGGTGAGTTCCATACTGGAAGATTCGCTGCTGAAAAAACGCATCGACCTTGCTGTAATGAACTATCATTATATTCACTCAGAACTTGAATACGTCAACCTGCCGGAGGAAGAGATGCTCCTGGTCGTGCCAGTGACGCACAGGCTGGCGAAAGGCGGTAAATTTCAGGAGGGGAGCGGCGACAATCTTTCCTCAGTTTCGCTGAAGCAGATTGCAAACGAGCCGTTTATATACCTTTCTCCAAACCACAGCGCGCGTTTTATGGTGGAAAACATGTTTCAGGCGGTGGGCATCCGCCCGCCGAAGGTTTTTGAAACGGCACACAGTTCAACGGCATACGCGCTTGCCGCCGCCGGTGTTGGAATTACCATTCTGCCGGACAATTTTATTCGATATGTAGTTAGGAAAAAAAACTGCAAGCATCTCCACGTTTCTGACGCGCTTTTCCGGCGCAAGTGGGCGATTTGCTACCACAAAACGTCGTCTATTTCCAGAAGCATGGAGTACTTCATCAAACTGACACACGACACTCTGCTCGACATGCACAAAAAGTCTGATTTGGAGTGATTTTCTCTCCACTACTTTTTACACTGGAATCAATGTTGACTAAAATGACTTCTCTGCTTAGAATCATTACATTGAAAATCGCATGAGCGGGGCATATTTTTTAAATTTTGCTGGCTTTGGGTTCATTCCCAACAGACCGAACAAAAGCCTCAGTTCAGCGGGGGGAGGAAAATTACGTTGTATGCAGTGATGGAAACAGGAGGAAAGCAGTATCGCGTGCAGGCAGGAGACGTGTTTCGCGTTGAGCGCATGGAAGGAGAGGCCGGAAGCGAGGTCGTCTTCGACAAAATTCGGGTGATGAGCAGCGATAGCGCCACTAAGTTTGGAACACCTTGGGTCAGCGGTGTTGAGGTCAAGGCCGAGATAGTATCGCAGGGCCGAGCTGATAAAATTTTGGTGTTTAAGTTCAAAAGTAAAAAAAATGTGCGGAGGATGCGCGGGCATCGCCAGTATTACACCGAGATTCGCATAAAGGAAATCGTAGCCTGATATTTTTTGTTACGTTTGTTACTTTTTGATTTGACTACCGTAACGTTGATATGGGGTAAGAATGCGGACAAAATAAACAAAACCCTCCTTGGCGTGGAGTCGCGCGGACATTCCGGTAGCGGCGTTAAAGGAGAGGACGTTGTCTGTGCGGCGGTTTCAACATTAATTCACGCCCTTTTTCTGGGGCTGAGAGGCGTGGCAAAGATACCGGTGGAATGGGAAGCGGACGCTTCCGCGCCGTTTATCGGCGTCAAATGGCCGAAAGAAGCTGCGGATGAAGTCAATCTGCTAACCGCGACGGTTGCCATGTCATTGAAGGAGATAGCGTCTCGCTACGGCGAGCATGTGAGTATTTCGGAGGTGTTTTTATCATGAGCTTTATAAAGGATAATTTCGAGTTTGATATCCAGTTTTTCGCCAGCAAAAAAGGTGGAGGCAGTACTACCAATGGCCGCGACAGCAACCCCAAATACAGGGGCGTGAAGGTCTTCGGCGGTTCGGAGGTTAAGGCCGGAAACATTATAGTGCGCCAGTGCGGTACCACCGTGCATCCCGGTAAAAATACTGGAATGGGGCGCGACTTTACGATTTTCGCACTTGTTCCAGGCAAGGTCAGCTTCGAGACCAGAGGCAGAGCCAGAAGATTCGTTTCAGTCGAAGCAACGGTATAGTTTATAAATTACGTGCGTATAACAATAAATTGTGTATCGTTCCGAGGCTCCTATTGATGGAGCCTCATTTTTTTCAGAGTGGTGAGAATCTTGAAATTCGTTGACATGGCAAAAATAGTAATCAAGGCTGGGCGTGGCGGAAATGGGTGCCTGAGCTTCCGCCGCGAAAAATATATCCCAAAAGGCGGCCCCGATGGCGGCGACGGAGGGAAGGGCGGAGACGTCATCCTGGAAGCAGTGGGAGGGCTGGTCACGCTCGCTGACTTCGAGTACGGAAAATTTCAAGCGGAGCACGCCGGCCACGGCCAGGGCGGCATGAGGACTGGCAATAATGGCAAAGACATAATAATACGCCTGCCCTGCGGTACTCTGGTGCGCGATGAGGCGACCGGAAAGCTGATAGCTGATCTTGTTGAGCCTGGCCAGACGTTTGTTGCTGCTGCGGGAGGGCGCGGAGGCAAAGGTAATGTTCATTTTGCTTCCTCCGTGCGGCGGGCGCCGCGTTTCGCCCAAAAAGGAGACGCGGGAGAAGAAAAGACTCTTTTGCTGGAGCTGAAGCTCATCGCGGACGTGGGGCTTGTGGGCTACCCTAATGCTGGTAAATCCAGCCTGCTGGCCGCGATCAGCGGAGCTAAACCTAAAATAGCAGGCTACCCTTTCACTACGCTTTCCCCGAATTTGGGAGTCCTGGCAGTTGACGATCAGCAAATAGTGATAGCGGACGTACCAGGGCTTATAGAAGGGGCCAGCGACAACAAAGGGCTGGGTATCCATTTTCTGAGGCACGTGGAGCGCACTCGCGTATTGCTTCATGTTGTTGACCTTTCTGAAGACGATGTTGTGGAAAAACTTGAGATCGTGCGCCGCGAATTTGAGGCTTACGGAGCTGATCTTCTGACCCGTCCGTATATGCTGGTAGGCAATAAAACTGACCTGCCTGGCGCTGATGAAAACGAAGCTAAACTCAGGCGCAGAGCTGATGAGCTGGGGCGAAAATGCCTCATGGTAAGCGCCAAAGACGGTAATGGCATAAAGCAACTGATTGATGAAATAGTCGAGATGGTCAGAATCTATCCGCGTCCTTCAAGTACGGTTTCACTGGTGGAGCTGCCTGAAGAACCGCAGCGATTCAAGAGCAAAAATCCTCTGCCGGTGAAAATAATTAAGCTTGCGAGCGGCGAAGGCTTTCGTATTGAGCACGCCAACCTCGAAAAATCGGTGGAGCGCATCGACTTCGAGCAGGAGGACGCGCTTTCAAAATTTGCGCGGCTGCTTAAACGCCTGAAGGTCGAGGAGGCTTTGGAGCAAGCCGGAGCCACGGAAGGCGATAAAGTATACATTGGAGAGATGGAATTCGACTTCCAACCTGATAAAATAAGCTAAGGGACGCAACCCTTTAACACGGTAGGTTTTGCCGGTGATGCGGAGCCTAGAGTTTTGATGCCTTAGGCTCGCTGGCCTCGGAGAGTATATTAGTTGGTGTGTTATGAAGGTTTGTTTTAAGGAGGCCGTTTCGTGGCTGACGCTTTAGGGCGTGTTTCAAAATTGGAAAAAATTGGCGTTATGGGGGGAACTTTCGACCCCATTCATTATGGCCATTTGCTTGCGGCGGAAGAGTGCAGGCGACAGCTGGCTTTGGACAGAGTTGTGTTTGTGCCGACAGGGACGCCGCCTCACAAGAGAGGCAGCATAGCTTCTTCGGAAGATCGTTATGCCATGACTATTTTGGCTACGGCTGAGACAGGGGAGTTTTCCGTCTCTCGAACGGAGGTCAGTCGGCCTTACTCATGTCACACGGTTGAAACGCTCACGGAATTTCGAGAGAACAGCCGGGCTGGAAGTGAATTTTTTTTCATCACAGGGCTGGACGCTCTTCTTGGAATAGAAACGTGGAAGGACTACGCACGTTTGCCTTCCCTTTGCACGTTAGTGTCGACCACGAGGCCGGGATATTCGCTTTCCGGCGTAAAATCGTTGCCGGAGGAAATTAGGCAAGGGCTGAGACTACTGGAAATACCGCAGTTCGACATCTCCAGTACGGACATACGCGCTCGTGTGCGCGGCGGAAAAGGCATCCGTTTCCTTGTTCCGCATCTGGTGGAAAAATACATTGAACATTACGGTCTTTACAGAGAGCCGGAGGTGCAGCAAATTTGAAGTTTTTAAAGATATTTTTAATTGTCGTGCTGATTTTTGTGGCCACGGTCGCCGGAGCTGCATGGCAGTTGCATGGCATTATTAACGGCGGCGGCCTTCATCATGACCCTCACCCTCATCCTCTTCCAAATGGTAATGGATATATCGTTCCTCCGCCCGATAACGACCTGTCGAGGCTGAGAGTAGATCATAACCTTGGCACGACCAACGTGTTGCTAATCGGCGTTGATCAGTTCAATCTGGCCGATTCCATTGCCATAGCCTTTTTCAATCCGAGAGGAGAAACGCTGGGTGTACTTTCGTTTCCTCGCGACTCTCGAGTGCAGATACCTGGGCGTAGATGGGATAAACTCAACCACGCCTATTCGTTCGGCGGGGCAAATCTTTTAAGGGAAACCCTGGTAAATCTGACCGGCGTAACGATAAACTATACCGTTGTGTTCAGTTTCAACAGTTTTGTGCGCGCTATTGACCTCATAGGCGGCGTGGATATATATGTGGAAAGGGCGATGCGCTACACTGATCGCTCTCAAATGCTGTTTATCAACATTCCTAGAGGACAGCAGCATTTGAGCGGAAGAATGGCACTTGATTTCGTCCGCTTCCGCAGCGACCCCATGGGTGACCTGGGGCGAATTCAGCGCCAGCAGAGGTTTATGACAGCTGTAATGGAAAGAATGGCCACTCCGTCTATGATTTTGAGGATTCCAAGCCTGGTCGGAGAAATAGTTTCGGCTATAAATACCGATCTGTCACCGATCAAAGCTGTCAGGCTGGCGAGGTATGCGACCTCGCTGAGGCAGGGAGGGCTTCGCTTCGGCATGGCTCCGGGCAGGGCGACTTTTATCGGCGGTATAAGCTACTGGGCAGTTGACACGGTCGAACTGTCCGTTATGATCCCCAGGCTGATCGCAGCTGAAGAAGCTTCAGAGCAGACCGAAGAGCCAGGTTCAGCGCATCTGGACAACGAAACCACCCTGGATTTAATTACTCAGGTGCAGCGTATAGGCGTGCTAAACGGAGATGGAACCAGAGGGCTTGCCAGGCGTGGGGCGCAGGTATTTCAGGGCATGGGCATAGACGTGCCATTTACGGGAGACGCAAGGCATTTCGGTTTTGAACGGTCGAATATAATCTATCCGGCGGAACGCTACAGGCAGGCGGCAGAGGCACTGGCGCAGCTTTGCGGTATTCCCGCCTCGCTGGTCAGGCGTGATACGTCGGCGCGTATGGTGTCGATCATCCTGGGGCGCGACAGAGAAACAATTTTCAGCCGCCTGCAAAGCGTTGCCCCCGCGCCTTAGGCGAACCGTTTTTTGTGAATTTGCTGCATATTGATATTATTGAGGAGATGGCTAGATGAGTTCTTTGGCGGAATATGGGTATGTCTGCGATGCTTTGGCTGATAAAAAAGGGCAGGAGATCGTAGGGCTGGATCTTGGAGAAATTGGAACGCTGTCGGATGTTTTTATCCTAGTGACTGGCAATTCCGAAGTGCATATGAGAACGCTTGTCGACGCCGCACAGGAGGCGCTGGAGCGAAACGGAAACACGGTCAGGATAGAAGGGGAGAGCAGCTCAAGCTGGCGCCTGCTTGACGGAGGAAACGTTGTAGTTCACGTGTTCAGCAAAAAAGGCAGAGAATTTTACAGAATAGAAAAATTGTGGGCAGACGCCGAAATCGTGAGCTACGAGTACAAAGAAAGCAGAGAATAAAAACGCTTCCTCCGGCGCTGTGCGCCGGGGGAGTTTTTTGTCAAAATTCGTGAAAAATTTGCCAAAACTTGTCGAAGAAGGTATGAAGCATGAAAAAAATATTTGTGTTGTTATGTGCAGTTTTTATGAGTTTGGCGCTTACGTGCGCTTCTTCGGCTTCGGAGTCAAAGACTTTTCTGTCCATTGCGACAGGAGGGCCTGCGGGGGTTTACTACCCTCTGGGTGTGGGGCTGGCTAATTTACTTACAAATCATCTGGAAAACGTGGAAGTCACGGCAAAGACAAGCGATGCCTCCGCCGCTAACATTAACCTCATAGCGGGTGGGGAAGTTGCGTTGGCGCTCGTTCAAAATGATGTGGCCTTCCGCGCTGTCAGTGGAGAGAGGCCATTCAGAGAACCTGTCAGAAATCTTTCCATGATCGCGGCGCTCTATACAGAATATGTGCAGTTTGTCACGGTTCGCGGCAACGGCGTAAACTACGTATCCGACCTGAAGGGCAGGCGCGTTTCCGTCGGAAGCATGGAATCCGGCTCCATAGACAGCGTCGGCGCGGTTTTGTCCGCCGCCGGAATCAGGCACGTGGATATAAACGCGGTGTTCCTCGACTTCGCCAGCACAGCTCTGCGCATTCAGGAAGGCGAGCTTGATGCGGGCATCGTGATTGCAGGCTACCCAGCTCCTGCGCTAACCGCGCTTGGCGCAAGGGTGGATATTAACCTCGTGGCATTCGAGGAAGAATTGCTGGATAAACTGTCGTCTGAGTATCCGTTCTTCACAAGGGGCGTTATTCCGGCGGGAACTTACAGCGGCGTTGACCGTGATACGCCGACTATCGCTGTGATGGCCCTGCTGGTATGCGATTCTGACTTGCCCGACGAGCTGGTATACGAGATAACGAGGGCTATTTTCGAGAACCTGCCTGAACTTGCATCAGCCCACCCCAAGGCCGAAATGATCTCGCTCGACACTGCTCTGACTGGCGCTTCCATACCGCTGCACCCCGGCGCGGTGCGCTTTTTTGCGGAAAGGGGAATTGAAGTTCCGGTGTTTTGATACTGCGCGCTATGAAAATAAAAAATCGCCCCGCGTTTAGCGGGGCGATGCCTTTTTTTAATGCCTGGTCTAGTACATGCCGTCCATTCCACCCATGCCGCCCATTCCACCGCCGGGCATACCGGCTTCTTTCTTTTCGGGCTTGTCGGCAACGATTCCTTCGGTGGTCAGTACCATCGCCGCGATGGAGCCTGCGTTCTGCAGAGCAGAGCGGGTCACTTTCACGGGGTCGATGATGCCGGTTGCCACCATGTCGACGTACTCGCCGTTCGAGGCGTTAAGGCCGTGTCCGGGTTTAAGGGTTTTGACCTTCTCTACAACTACGTCGCCCTGAAGGCCGGCGTTCTCGGCGATAAGGAAGAGGGGCGATTTCAGAGCGTGCAACACAATCTGAGCGCCGGTCTTCACGTCGCCTTCAAGTTTGGCTACGAAGCTCTCAAGAGCGGGAGCGCAGTTAAGCGCAGCCACGCCGCCTCCGGCTACTATACCTTCTTCGACTGCCGCGCGAGTGGCGTTCAGCGCGTCTTCGATGCGGTGCTTAAGCTCTTTCTGCTCGGTCTCCGTTGCTGCGCCAACCTGAATGACGGCCACGCCGCCGACAAGTTTCGCAAGGCGCTCCTGCAGCTTCTCTTTGTCGTAATCGGAGGTGGAGTCCTCGATTTCTTTTTTTATCTGAGCTGCGCGTTTGCGAATTTCCTCGGAGTTACCCTCGCCGCCAGTGATTGTAGTTTCTTCTTTGGTGATGCGGACTTTCTTCGCTTTGCCAAGCATATTAAGCTCGGTGTTCTCGAATTTCAGGCCGATTTCTTCGCTGATGACCTGGCCGCCGGTGACAATCCCGATGTCCTGAAGCATTGCCTTGCGGCGGTCGCCGAAGCCGGGGGCTTTCACTGCCGCGACGTGCATTACGCCTCTCAGCTTGTTGACGATAAGGGTGGCAAGGGCCTCGCCTTCGACGTCTTCGGCGATGATGATCAGAGGCTTGCCGGTCTGCACTACTTTTTCCAGAACGGGAAGCAGGTCTTTAATGTTGCTGATTTTGCCATCGTGAATAAGGATGTAGGGGTTTTCGAAGCTGGCTTCCATGCGCTCAGGGTCGGTGACCATGTAGGGGCTGATGTAGCCTTTGTCAAATTGAAGGCCCTCAACGGTTTCCATGGTGTTGCCCACGGTCTGGCCGTCCTCAACGGTGATGACGCCTTCTTCGCCGACTCTGTCCATTGCCTCGGAGATGAGCTTGCCCACGGCGTTGTCACTGGCGGAAATAGCGGCTACCTGTGCGATTTTTTCTTTATCTTTTACTGGGATGGCCTTCTTCTTAAGCTCTTCGACAACGAGGTCGATGGCTTTTTCAATACCGGAGCGCATCTGCATGCCGTTGGCTCCGGCGGCCACGTTTTTCATACCTTCGCGGATGATGGCGCGGGAGAAAATGGTGGCGGTGGTGGTGCCGTCTCCGGCGATGTCGTTGGTCTTGGAGGCAACTTCTTTCAGAAGCTGGGCTCCGGCGTTCTCGAACGGGTCTTCG
>Ga0123352_10012419_pt1 | contig 13464 bp, 9 predicted proteins | sample TergutLab28metaG_FD_89700 | JGI IMG/M metagenome (GOLD analysis project Ga0123352, IMG submission 89700) | Labiotermes labralis P1 segment gut microbial communities from Petit-Saut dam, French Guiana - Lab288 P1 | ecosystem: Host-associated > Arthropoda: Insects > Digestive system > Gut ...
CTGTGATCCAAAACATGTTGGAGCACTTTTAAATATTTTATAATATTAATTCTATCTATATATTATATATTATGCATTAGTTGGATAATAAAGTGTTTACTTATAAGCATAAATGTCTAATGAAACAGAAACAAGGCTCGATAATTTTCACATTAGTAAGGCGCATCTTGATATCAAAGTTTTATTTATTCACCAACTGATGCACTAGTAAGTTGTCTTTAAAACAATATTAAAATTTACATTAAATGCAGGAGCCGTTTCAATGTACATTTTAACACTGTTTTTTAAGACAACTCACTAGTGCATCAGTTGGTGAATAAATAAAACTTTGATTAAATAAAGCTTTGAGAAACAAGGCTGTTTACCGGATAAAATCCAAGGGAGAAGAATTTCAACTAACAAAAATTTCGATCACATGTGCTGACCGAATATTCACACGTCGAAGAGCGGAATAAAACAGCAATGTCCGTCACATATGTCTTTCCTCGTTCACCTCAGTGGGACCCATAAAAGCTTTGCGAGAAGGCAATTCTGAAATTCTACCTGTTCGAAATGGGTGTACTCACCTCAGCAGGTGGCTCGGCGTGCACGATGCAAGCGAGCTGCGCCTCGTTGCCCTCCCCAGAGTGGACCCAGCCTCTCTCCACTTCAATCTCAGGCGCATCTGCACAACAGAATGGATTAGTGTCACAAGAGTTGATGCACGCAGACGTGCATAATGCACATTCCCCTTGCGGAGGTTCAACGCCTGGCCTATTACGCATTTGGGACCCGGGATTTTGTTCTCCCAGAGGTCTGAAACAATCAGCGACTTCTCAACTGACCGCTCACACAGTACGGAATGCAATTATACGGAACGCATTACATAGCACGCTGTTTCGTATAACATATTTCATGGCATTGTTTGATTCATTCTTGGCTTATTTACGGGAGTTTTTTAAATTAATCTGACATACAGAACTGAATGCCAGAATTGTTACCACTCAAAAGTTTGGAAGGTTTTAGAAATAACCTACCGCGGACTCTTGTAATGTACTTTACATCGCATAAGCGAAACTTGGCTATAAACATTGGGGGGAGCAAAATTGACCCTGTGTATTAGGAACTTTAATTTATAGAGTCAAGTTATAAAGAGGGGTTAGACTGGTTTGAACTACTACTTTCCTCTTATCTCGCCCCCAGTTCTTGTATTTGCCCTTCTTCAACCCAGTAGATCACCCCCAAAAAAACGAATTCTTAAGTAGAACAAATACTGGAGGGGCATTTGACCAACCTAGCCTCCTTCACGTTACGCCTGTGTTACCTCGTATTTCCTTGACGGACAGAGAAACTAAGGGACTTAAAAAAAAACTTATTTAAACCCAACTCTTATTAACAACTAGGACAACATTTAGAAACTCTAGACTTTAAACTGGTTTCATTGAACTCGGCAGCAATGTTTCCTTCACATCATATGTCTCTATATGAACCGTCTGAATGCAGTGGCTACTTTTCGTACCAAAGGTGTAACAGCCAGAGGTTCTATATTCCGCCAGAAGAGTGCATTTCTGAATTTTGTGTGGCTCTCAGAACTAACAGTGATTAGTTGCCTGCACAGCACTCACTTATAGCTAACTATATTATTCCCGAATTAAAAAAAAAAGCCTTCGGTGTAGGCCAGGCACTTCAGCTCGTCTGTCTGTACATGACCTAGTATCGGTGATTTGTTGAATTTTCATGAAATTCAGCATAGAATTTCTTTACAAAAGGTTACTGAGTGGCATAATCTTCGTGAAACGCGCCGCAGCAACAATCATACTGTTTACTTATGGGTGTAAATAAATTTATACCCATTATTTCCATGCGTACTGACGGCAATGGGTAAAATCCGTAAAGACGAACTCCGTATGACGCTGTTCATCACCTGCAAGCTTCATGAAAATCGGTCCTGTGGAAGCCGTACTTCAGCGATTCCCGAAATTCCTTGGTGCACGGTGCCCTTAGATTCTCAGCAATTTTTCATGGCGCCCCTAGGTCAAAATAAATAACTAACACTTCCGTTTATTGAAGTAATTAGGTCCATACAACTTAATAACTATTTCTTATAAAACCTTAAATAGCCGTTTGAAAGAATAATGCATACAAATAGAAAAAAAAACAATATTTTGAAATATCCTGCGGCGCCCTGTAGTTTGAGAACTGCCGCCACAATTTACTGACGCTTGTCAACGAATTTCTAAGCTACGTTCCCCGGTTATTGTCCGACGTGGGTAAAAATCCGTACAAGAAATCTTAATATAATGTCACTGAATATTTCTGAGCTTCGCACAAATTGGTATTGGGAAGCACACACTTTCCCTACAGGTGCAAATAAAATCAAATTAATGCACAAACCCTACAATCTGTGCACTGCTTGACAGAGTGCGCTATTTCCAATCTCGTTGTAAAACAGACGGGGTGTTTACTGTGCGGTAGGAACTGAACCTTTACATATAATTCCGGTTAAATTTTGTATTTAAAGCCTTTAATAAATAATTAATTAGATAATCTTACACTCTGCGCGTGTCCTGTTCATTAGTTTCTTTCTTTTAACGATTGTTTCCAAATACCAGAGACTCTGCAGCATCCACAGGAAGTACTGCAGTGAAAGCCGAACTCTGTGAGTAAAGAACTGTTTTAGGCCAGTCACATTACGTGCCTCAAGGGAGGGGAGGTACGCACTGTCGAGATAGGTGTTCTCAGGGTAAAGGACGCCTGCTGTGTGGAGCCAGTTAGAAACAGCCTTCGTCACTAGGCTTTGAAGTACAGCGGGGTGGGAAAAACAAGAAAGAAAACATTAATTAAATTGCACGAAATACTGACAATTTCTACCCTGCTTTATGACAGTGAAGCTCGCAGTTGAAAAGCGCGAGACTGTGTTAGGTTATACTCTCCTTAATATGAAACTTTACAAAACGTCAAACACGTTGGCCTGTCTACCTGGACAAAGTAACATAAAAATTGCGGTAAAACAGAGCTACTAGGCCTACATATACATACGTACCTTCTATAATAGATATCATAGATAATATAGAGAGAAATGACACAATTTTAGGGGAAATTATAATAATCCATTTTTGAAAACCATTCACCTTGAATAAGCATAGAGATAGACCTCTCAGATGTTATTTGGAGTGCATTTATTGGTGCATGAAGGCAGAAGTACCAGCACTGCCCACACTATCACGTTGGCAGATGTCCCAACATTATGTGCACGATATCAAAGCACAATTTTGTCGGCCAAAGCGCTGTGACACGTTGAATTGAAACGCTTTTGTGCACACGTGGCCGTCCAAAAAGCGTGGCAAAAGCAGATATTCAGTATCCAATTTTGTCTCACTTGTTGTGCTGCTACTTTATCTTAAATTGCTGGTGCTTCGATGTTTCTCGTATTGACTGCACTTACTGAACACTGTGCGTTGTAGGAAAACCCGGGCCTACATTAATATTTTGTCACGTAATTTACAACAATTCCTAAACTTTTACTGTGGTGTTAAAACTGTTTACGATTTGTAATATATAGCTATAATAAGAGGAATTCGTAATTTGTTTTAATGGGAAAGATGAAGGGAATAGAGCTGTAGAAGACCTAGGCGTCGATGGATATAAAAATACTTTTTAAAGAAACAGGATATGAAGGTGCATCAAGGAATGCATTCATCCGGCGTCGAAAGGAGCAGGTTGCGGGACTCTTGTGAACGTGCTAATGTATTTCCTGGTTCCAGAAAACATGGCAAGTTTCTTGACTAGCTGAGCAACTATAAATTTCTCAAAAGTTATTCCAGTCCATGGAGTTAGTTTGTCTGTTTGTTAACTAGAGTGTTCGTTACGATACATGATCATAATTCATATCCAAGAAAAAAAGCAAGAAAAATAATCAGCGCGCAGACGTACGAGTACAAGCGCTCGAGGATGGACGGACCCAGGCAGTTTAACGGTGTTCAAAGCATCTGAGAGGATAGAGTCGAGAAATATTTCAAGGCACTGTCTCCAAATATTTGTAGACACAGGCGAATACCTCAATACCTCATAAATGTTCGTTAGCAGAGGCTAGAATTTGGGCGAGTTTTCAAATGGGAAAATTTCGCACACAAATCAATTACCTCTCGGGCCTAGGCCACTCAATGGGTGCAGATGTGTTTACGTATTTGCATACACATATACAACCAAACCACCCTCTCCCCATCCATAGCGATACTGTTTGCTTGCAGTGGTGTACCGAACGTGGCGGTAAAGGGAAGTGCTGTATAATAAGATACTATAATGGGCTCAGAGGGTGGCATTATACGTCATAATAATACAGAGTCTGGGTATGGTAAGGTATATAACTACACTTCAGCGATCAGCAAATGTGGTAGAAGCTAAGAAATACTATAGACAAAAATGTTTTGCATCAAAATATTTCTACTCAAATATTCCAATGTGGCTTTCCAGTGTACAGATACGGACTTAAGGAAATACACATAAACTTGTGTATTATAACACATCTTGAGCAAAACTGTCGTTCTTATGTTTATTGGACCGTGCCTCATTGTGATAGCTGAAGAATAAAAGACTAACTTGATGTCACTTGCTATTTTATTTTACTTCTTATGTACTCAACATGTTTCGGACATTAATATATCCATAATCAGGAGCTTGCGACTATGCTGTTGAATTACCACATTGGTTGTTTTCTTCTCGTTTCGTTGTGTGTTGGGGGTTTGATGCGGTTGGGTTTGCGTAGTATCCGTGTTGCAGGCTGAAGCCTGCAAAACGGATACTACGCATAGTCGCACGCTCCTGATGATGGATATATTAATGTCCGAAACATGTTGAGTACATAAGAAGTAAAATAAAATAGCAAGTGACATCAAGTTGGTCTTTCATTCTTCAGCCAAAACTCTCGTTCTCAGATATCGAAGCGAAAAAGTAAAAAATGAAGTTCAAATGACGTTTCTTCAGCCCCGGTGACAAGTCGACCCAAGAACCACCTGAACCTTCACGTTCACCCCTTTCATCCTCGGAATATTCACTTTAGAGTCATGGTTCACTTCCCCGAGAGAAAACCCAAAGTCGAACAACCTTCAACCTTTCTATAAGTCTCCACGAACTGCATCTGTCAAGGGTTGTGTCCGAAAGTCCGACTTATCTCGAGTTTCTTATTCAGAAGGCTCCGGAGAAGCTTTCGCCAGAGTTAAACTCCCGAACCCAGAAACGTGACCAATCATCTCATAACAAAACGATGTGTTCTGCCAGGTCTCCGTGCTGAAAGGGTGGAAGAGGCCACGCCCGCTACTCTTTGAGTATTCCCAAATTTGTCAAAAGGGAATGACTTCCAAATTTCAGGTAGTTAGGCACGGGTTTATTGTGTATGAAAAATATTACATAAACACGGCTATAAATCCCATCTATTACGTAGTTACCGCCCAGTCCAGTAAAACAGTCCCACTCGCCAGTGCCACGTGTACACATCCACCAGGAGAGGGCCAAGGTGGGTTCAGCTGCAAAAGGAGCTCTGTTTTCCTGTATCTTGTCCACAAGAATGAACAATCGAGCCGGGAGCGACGATGAATTTACATTTCATTTAAAGTACGCAGACATCGTTTTAGTACGGATTATGTGACGGCCATGACGGGGCAGCAATTGCAAATTAAAGATGCCCGTTACCAAACCGCCACCATCCAAGCATCACTGCGTATCTGTAGCCCGGACACATTGATATGTTCACCCCAAGTACAAGACTACTGCTCGTGATGGGTTAGATACTACGAAGGGTCAATCGAAGTAATCAGTACGGAGTTCCGTACAAGCCCGTCCAGTCAATCTCGTAACGTACGCAGTTTACACACAGGTTTGCGATTTTTGTCAGATATCCCAAAAGAGAGTACAGGGTTCGCGATGCAACGTTACAGTCTCTACGACCCAACAGGAATATCACAGCCTGACCTCTCGGGACCCGTCCCCCAATATTTACTTCGACTCACGGCTTTAGGATTCTTACTTGCTTTGTAGGAGGAAAGGTATTTACATGAAAATACAAAATCTCAATTCCCCTAGAACGACTGACTACACAGACAGTAAGGTATTAAGGCAGAAAGACTGGGGTCGTTTGAATATAATATCTGGACTTAGGAACACTGCGGACAGGCAATTACGAATATACTAGTATTTACAAGAAGCGTAAGAATTAAAAAACTTCGCTTATTGTTCTAACGACTGAAAGTTCGCTAATGACAATCGGCTTTATGGACTATTATGAGATAATAAAATTCAGATGATGAAGTAAAGGATGACATGATGAATAGGACATACAGCAAGCGCGGTGAGTTTAAGAAATTCATAGACGGATTGCGTAGAATATATTCCAAAACTCACCAGGTTTGAAAGAAAGGACAGATGGGCGGAAAATAATAAAGAGAACCTTAAGCAAGAGGAGTGTTCAAAGTTTTACACTTTTTGTGTAAACGATAATAAGCTGTCGCAAATGTACCTTAGGACCTTTACCCAGGATAAGTGAATTCACGTGCACCAGACAGGAATATTTTCTGGGTGAAGGTTTGCATTCGGGCAAGAGAGTGGGAATTCTTGTTTAAAAAAAAAAACAGTGATTATAAATCACAGATGGAAATTAGGTGGAACGATATGGGATTAGTTCAGAAACACAGCGGATTTGTTTGCCTTTAAGTCTCCGTCGGGTTTCGAACTCATTGCGCTTGGTTGGAGAAATGGGTGAGACATCAAGCTTGGATGTCTTTCAACAAATTACACAGCATAGTAACTAATCAGTAAATAGCTTGCTACAGGCACAGATCAGTTATCACGCAGTGCATGACCCAGCATGGGAGGAGCATTCACACGTTACACTGCCCACATCATCATCATCATGTCACGTCAGATCGAGAGCGGGATGCAGTCACTTGAGTCACCTGCACGAGGGCTGGGTAATGGAAACACCGCCAGGGAACGGCTGGCAACACCACCACCACCAACACCAATAATAATAATAATAATAATAATAATAATAAGCAAACCAGTCATTATAATCCGTGGTAATGAAAAGGGAACATATATGTCAATAGACGTTGCAATCTCAGGACAAAGAAATGCGATTAAAAAGGAAGGCGAGATTTTAAAATGTAAAGACCTTACAATAGAAATACAGCGCATGTAGAATGTAAAAACAAAGGTGATACCAGTAATAATAGGGGCGACTGGGACTATTTCAAAGTCATTCAGAAAATACGTGAGCAACATACCTGGAAAACATGAAATCAAGGAACTCAAGAAAACAGCCATATTGGGCACTGCACACATACTTCGGAAAGTACTAATGTAAAAGTACAATAGATTCAACACTGACACTAACATTATAAGCACTGTGAATAGTAACAACAGAATAGCTGCAACACTGTATTCCCTAGGGACATAGTTTGGCTCAGGAATATAAGTATAAATACCCTGCATAAAGGAGATCATGATGGTAATAATAATAATAATAAAGGGGCGACTGGGACTATTTCACAGTCATTCAGAAAATACGTGAGCAACATACTTGGAAAACATGAAGTCAAGGAACTACAGAAAACAGCCATATTGGGCAATGCACACATACTTCGGAAAGTACTAATGTAAAAGTACAATAGATTCAACACTGAAACTAGCGATATAAGCACCATGAATAGTAACAACAGAATAGCTGCAACACTGTATTCCCTAGAGACATAGTTTGTCTTAGGAATATAAGTATAAATAACCCGCATAAAGGAGATGATGATGATGATGATGATGATGATAATAATAGCAATAATAATAATAATTTCTCTTAAGGGTACGAATAATAGGATACCGACGTTTCAAAGCAACGCAGCAGCCTCATCTTCAATGGTCAAAATGTCCAAGAGTAACGGACATTCTTCCTGGACATTTCGACACTTGCAGAAAAAGAAAAAAGAACATTGACAATAAATTGGATAGTAGGGTGCTAAAGTGTGCGGATGGGAGGCTGAATGTACCTGAACTTGGGTCGCGTTACAGAGCGAGATACCGTATTAGCGATGGTGAACATTCGGGGAATCCTGAAATCACAGACTAGCCGTAAACAGCATTGCGAAAGCACAAAAGTGATTAATTTTTCTTTTGCCCTGCGGTATATAACCTGTGAAATTTCCACAGTGGAGTTAAATTTCCCAGAATCGAACAAAATAAATTGAAGTAAAAACTTTTAAATAATCCACGACCGCGTACTGAGCTAATTGCATATGGTAATGGAAACAACAGATGTACATAAATGTATAAGGGCATTTTATGTTATAAATTCAGTATGCCTCCTGCACGTTTCAGCCCCTCTTATGGCCATTCTCAGGGAGATGAATAACAAAGGATGGATAAATCGAAATATTACAAAAGTTTATGAAATAATGCACATCATTACAATTTAGTATTTTACTTCTGTGCACCTGGTCATAAACGTTTGTAAATTATCGATAAATCCATTCTTCTAAATGCACCTCCCTGAAGATGGCCACAAGAGTGACCGAAACATGTAGGGGGCATAATACGTTCATAATATAATAAGACACTTTTACACTTTGATTTGCATCTGTTGGTTTCGATACCATATCTGTAAACGTATCCATTTTAACAGGCACTTCCTTGCCCGAATTCAAACCAGCTTACTCCGAAGTACGAAGCACAGGTTCTCCTCATTGCACAAACGCCCCACTCTTATTATTCAGGCAGCTAGGAAATGCACAAGTACGAGAGACCCTGTCATGTCTCGAATCAAAAATATCCCCTTGATATTCGTCATCAACATGTAACGTGCGTTATTGTTTCCCATCGTATGATTTCCGTTATGCCCCGGGGGAGATAAGGAGGGAAGAGCGGTGGCGTACTATAGGACTATAAATAGATGCACATAAATTGTCTGTCCGTCTCTCTCTCTCGCTACGTCTTTTGATGTGTCTAGGATTCATATGAGTAATACCAGTTGGCCACGTGATATGTGGGTTAAGCAGCCGAGTTTATGGTGGGGGAAAGTTTAGATTCTACCTGATAAAATGCACGCAAACTTTCGATCCAAAATTCAAAATGCTTCTAAACAGTACGTGAAGGAAAATTAGTGCTCATATCTGCAAAGACAGTTTAAGACTCATAACAGTAATACTGTTTATCTCAATTATCGGTTAAAATATTGGATGTACACGTGTTTAATTAGTACAGAAGAGTAACATTTGCTTGTGGGAGTTAAAGTCTGTTGATCTGTCAAACAGGGTGTCAGGATTAGTTGTGACAAGATTTAACATGATGTAGCACTTTAAGAACAACACTTGATATAAAGAAAGGAATTCATATTTCCTTTGTTCGTATGTTTGTAAAAAATCAGCGCATAAAGTGCGTCTTACACTAACCAACAGGGGATTCTGGCGACCATACAAAAGAGTCCGGGTACCTGAAATCCTGAATGTAATCTACACTTAATGTTTACATTTTAACTGCGCTGAGGGAAATGATTGGTTCTGAGAGAGTAAATTAAAAGAAAATAGAGATAATTACACACTGAAAAGCTTCATAAATTGAATTCTTCACTAGTCGCATAAGGGTGGCCAAATCAAAGAGCGTGAAAGTGGTAGAACATGCGGCACACAATGGGGGAGATAAGGCATAAATATAACATCTTGATCGGAGGAGGTAAAGGAAAACGTCACTTGGGAAACATAGGGGTAGATGTGATGATAATATTGAAATAGAGTTAAACGAAACCTCGGTGAATGATTCAACACAGAGATTCCAACAACAAAATCAAAGGCAGTGACTTACAATGTAGGCAATCAGACTGTTGAAAAATAATTTTAAGATTATTTATATACAAATTTGACATTTTTAAGTACCCAAGATGTAACATTCCATATGTAGCAGACTATTACACACAAAACCCCATCAGTACTAAGAAACAATGGAAACGCCAGAAAGAGAACAATTGCAGTGACGTAACGAATTAAACAAAGACAGAACTTGCAAAAAACAATGGTAGTATCCACACTTAGGCCCACTGGCAATAATGTCTGGACTGCGAAGGAAAAGAACAGTAGCAAAATTCATTAAGCAGAAATAAAATTCTTATAACGTGTCAAGGACGGTACAAAATCAGACAAAACTAAAAGACACAGAGAAAGAAATAAAGGCACTTCAGGATATCATAAAACAAACGATTAAAGCAGAAACAGGTTAAACCATATCGAGAGAATGGAGAATGGCGCTCCAAAATAAAATCAGATGGGACAGAGGCACTGAAGAGATGGCTATGCAATTGATGACGAAGAGGGGGGAGAGGACGTGGAGAAGGAGAAGGAGAAGGAATAGGAAAAGGAGGAGGAGGAGGAGAAGAAGAAGAAGAAGAAGAAGAAGAAGAAGAAGAAGGGTCAGTAAAAGGTGAAAGCGAGAAACTGATTGTTTTGTCTCAGAACAGGATAAATTGATAGGTCTTTTGAATAAACCAAGAAACCAAAAACATTATAGGATCCTTTACATGTGGGAATTTTGACGCTATCAATTCCTCCACAAGCAATTAGATAGACGGAGTTTAAGTTAGAAAATAACGTGGCTTATATTCTTGTTCCTTACACATACAAACTGCACTTTTAGGCTACCACAACCCGTCATAAACCCAATCCAGTTCCAAAATCGTAGCACAGTCCATTCGACATTATGAAATGCCGCAGTTCTAAAAGCGTCCTTACAAGCTGACATAATTACAAAATTTGTGGGTCTTGTGTTTTGAAAAGGCCAGAAAAATTTTATGACATTACATCCATAAAAGTCGCTTTATTTTTTTTTTCAGAAAATAAAACATATACCGAAGAGAAATAATATGGCCACAAATGTTATCTATTAAAGGCATGGGGGAAATTCTATAATTACATCTGTCAGAACAGCAAATTAATTTCCGTGATATTGTACGTATATAATAAATGGATAGCAGAACTGATACTGCACGTGAAGGAAAATACCAAACGGCGACAAAGCTTACGGTGTGGCGAATTCTAAACAGGTTCTCACAAAAACCGAGAAGAAGCGGGTAGTGTGGACGCCGGTCTGAAAATTGTTAATAATTACCCAGTATTTTAAGGAAGACGTATTTTAAAATTCTTTTAAATACAAGAAATGACTGCGCAATGTCGATTTATCATTGATTAACAGAGTACAAAAAAATCCTTGTAAATAACCAACATGACGTACAATTTATTTCTATTCTCTACATGTTTCGGGCAGCCATGAGCCCACCATCAGGAGAATTATTGTATCAATGCGACACCTGGTTTATGTCACTTTGTGTATATGACTGTCTGGTATGCAGGTTAACCTGCATACCAGACAGTCATCTACACAGAGTGACATAAACCAGGTGTCGCGTTGACGCAATAATTCTCCTGATGATGGGCACATGGCTGCCCGAAAGATGTAGAGAATAGAAATAAACATACAAGAAAAAATTGTGCGTCAAATTGGTTATTTACAAGTATCACACCAAGCTGCACGGTCAACAAAACATAAAATCCTTTAAAAAAAAAAGCAATTGGAAAATATTAGCAACAAAAAAAATCCATTCTATAAAATTATGATACTATATCATATTCAAAATCGTTAGCTTCCCATCCCCGAAACGCAGTGGGCTATTTACTTTCATTTTGAAACACCAGACGATGGATAGGACGCTAATAATCTTGCACACGTTCCACTCTAAACAGTTATGTTTTTGGCTGCTTATATCAGCATATTTGTAAGGATCAAGACGTGCTTTCTTCCAGTAAATGAAAGGAAATAAGTACAGTGCTTTCGGGGAGTGGCTGTGCACTTAGCATACGGTACAGTCCAGTTGAAATGTGATGGCACACGGTGACGCACGGGAGGGGAAGTTCGGAATAGTTGCTGTGCACTTATAAAAGGTGTTGGAATTGATGTCCACTCCATTCGCCAGTTTCCCCTTCACTTCCCCTCCCGTGCGTCACCGTATGCCATCACAGTTCAACTGGACTCTACCGTAGCCTAAGTGCACAGCGACTTTCCGAACGCATTGTATAATTTAGTGACTAACCCTTTCAAGTTTGAACATGACCCACACTACACATTCGCAAATCAACATGCTATTCCTGCCTTACGGATCACACATGTCCTCTACATCTCAGAAAACCTCCACGTCTCTGTTACAAAGACCAAAAACTCTACAGTATTTGGGGAAACAGTCGTCTATTGTGACAATCATACGAAACAATTTAAACAATCCACAAGAACAACACAGGCAATGTACATCATATAGCCTGAAATACAGGCGCGTTAGTGCAATCATTGCTGCAGTGGAAAAGCAATAAGCATTACATAATCTGACAGTGTGTGCTGGGAGCCTTAGGTATTCAGAGTGCAATGCGCATACGCCATATTGTCATATGTGGCCTATCCGACCCTACAATGTTTTTCCACATTATTTCACAAATAGCACGATTTCCGAGAAAAAACTTTAATTATGAAACTGTGTTGTGATTTTCTCTGCGTTGTTTTACTGAAACATTTCTAATTCTAAGAAGAACTGAGCGAGATATGATCAGACATACACAATGGTATTCACGTCAAGTACCCGTTATGTTTGTCCGATTTTAATGAAACTTAATTTTTCCGCACCCGTACAAACAGGTCCTGGGGCCCATCCAGCCCCCGTACTTTGTGCGCCGTATGTCCTTCCCGATAGTACAGCGGCAGGGCGTGGCGTCAACCACTCACCCCCATCTAGCGACAAGGTTAAAGAAAGAGTAGGCCTAGAGCTACATCCCTACTCCCTTCTGGGTTTTCGTGGCCTGTTATACGGCGAACTTTAACTTAAAAAAAAAAAACTAAATTCTACGGACTAAGCCACTACGGACTAAGCCACTACGGACTAAGCCACTACGGACTAAGCCACTACGGACTAAGCCACTACGAGGGCATTTTACAATCAACAATTTGTAATGAAGACACGTAACATTAGATTTCACGAAAACAGGCACATATGCAAATTTGCACTTTTCTTTTATTTGAAAATTATTATATACAAACCTGAGTGTGGTCCGGACAAACTGCAACATGTATCTTGCTTATAACAAACCAATAGACAGTTGTGTTAAAGGAAGATTTATCCGATTACTTGTCGTTGGAAACGAAACGGGGTGACGTCAATCGAGACTAGCACCACGCAGTACTCTCTTGCTTGGGTGTTTGTACCTTTTGTACATGTTGTAAAATTCTATTTCTCTCGTGTGTGTTGTTGCTAGTTTTAAGTTGTCTTGTGTGTAATTGTTGTTGGTTGGCCGTGTGTATTGTTGTAGTTATCGTATGTGTATTTGTTGTACTGTGTGTGCATTGCTGTTTTTTTTTGTACTTTAGACGCCGGACTGCTGGCTAGAAGTCAGTACTCGGAAGGTCCTGCGACCGGCC
>Ga0123352_10012421_pt1 | contig 13462 bp, 9 predicted proteins | sample TergutLab28metaG_FD_89700 | JGI IMG/M metagenome (GOLD analysis project Ga0123352, IMG submission 89700) | Labiotermes labralis P1 segment gut microbial communities from Petit-Saut dam, French Guiana - Lab288 P1 | ecosystem: Host-associated > Arthropoda: Insects > Digestive system > Gut ...
CTCAAACACCCTCAGCTTCCTTTCCTCCCTCAATGTCAGCGACCAAGTTTCACACCCATATAAAACAACAGGCAAAATTATAGTTCTATATATCTTGATCTTTAAATTTTTGGATAGCAACCTGGAAGACAAAAGATTCTGCATCGAAAGATAGCAAGCATTTCCTGACCTCAATCTGCTCTTATTTTCTTCCGGAATAGAATTTTGATATGTTAAATTTGTTCCCAAATATTTAAACCCTTCCACCCTCTCGAAAGTACTATTATCATTCCTCACACTGTGATTTCGTCCTGTATTCTGATCTCGAGACATGACCATGTACTTAGTTTTATCAGCACTTGCTTCCAGTCCAGTCTCCCTAGTAGCAGCTACTAAAGCTTCTTCGTTTTCCTTTAGAGTATGTATAGTTCCTCCCAGTATATTAACATCGTCGGCATTCTACGTACAAAATGTTACCAACATCCTCTTGTCAAATTTAATTTCATATGCGAATGTTATTATTGGGGATCATCAATGTGGATGTGGACGCAACAGGTCAACTAATTATCCCATATTCTGCGTTCGTGACATACGTGAGAAAAAAATGGGAATACAATGAAGCAGTGCATCAGCTATTTATAGACTCAAGAAAGCTTATGATTCAGTTAGGCGGGAGGTTTTTTATATCCTCATTGAGATTTTTATCCCCATGAAATTGGTAGGGTTAATAAAAATGTATCTGAATGAAACCTACAGCAGAGGCCGGGTAGGCAAGCATTTGTCTGACAGGTTTCCAATTAAGAATGCTTTGAAACAAGGAGATGCTTTGTCGCCATTGCTTTTAAACTTTGCTTTAGAAAACGCCATTAGGATGGTTCAGGTAAAACAGTATGGTTTGAAATTAAACAGAACACATAAGCTTTTGGTTAATGTTGATGACGTTAATACAATGGGTGGAAGCGTAAGATCTACACAGAAAAACATAGACGCTTTAGTAGTTGCTAGTAAGGAGACTGGACTAGAAGTAAATGCTGACAAAACTAAATACATGGTCATATCTCGAGATCAGAATGCAGGAAGATATCAATACATAAAGAATGACAATACTTCCTCTGAAAGGGTGGAAAAATTCAAATATTTGTGAACAAACCTAGCGAAACAAAATTCTATTCAGGATGAAAATAAGAACAGATTGAAGTCAGGGAATGCTTGCTATCATACGGTGCAGAGTCTTTTGTCTTCCAGTTTGCTATCAAACAATATTAAGATTAAAATACACAGAACTATACTTCTGACTGTTGCTTTGTATGGGTGTGAAATTTGATAGCTCACATTGAGGGAGGGACATAGGCTAAGGGTGTCTGACAATAGGGTGTTAAGGAGAATTTTAGGGCCTAAGAGGGAAGAGGTGACAGTGGAGTGGAGGAAACTGCATAATGATGAGCTTAATGATCTGTACTCCTCACCAAATATTTTTCGGGTGATCAAATAGAGAAGAATGAGAGAAGCGGGGCATGTAGCGCGTATGGGGGAGTGGAGAAGTGTATACAGAGTTTTGGTGGGAAAGCCAGAGGGAAGGAGACCACTTGGAAGACGCAGGCGTAGATGGGAGGATAATATTAAGATGGAGCTTCAGGAAGTGGGATGTGGGGGTATGGACTGGATCGATCTGGCTCGGGATAGGGACAGGTGACGAGTACTTGTGAATACGGTAATGAATCTTCGGGTTCCATAAAATGCGGGGAACTTCTTGACTGAGGACCGGTTATCTTATCAAGAAGGACTCTGCTCCTTGGAGTGAGTAGGTAAGTAAGTGAGTAAGTAAGTAAGTGAGTAAATAATTAAGTAGGTGATTAAATACTTGTGTAAAAGAGTCAATTAGTAAAGCATAGACATTTCTTTGTAGAGTAGTTGTGTACAGAGTAAATGGAATCTTGGTACGCACTATCTCCGAGGCAGTAATTAACGAAAGTTGACACGGTCCCCAGAATTACACAGTGAAAGATACTGCGAGTTTCGATATAGGGCTAAAAGACCGATGTTTCAAAAACCAATACGTCTGTGTGTTTATGCCTGTCACAGTCGAATCCCTATTTCATGTTCTTAATAGATATTTATATATTTGGGCTAAGGGCCGCAATAGTGTGTTCGGTACAGCGACTCGCTATGATTTGGAAGGTTGGAGATTTGAAACGCGGTGCAGGCGAGATTTTTCTCACCCCTCCGGAACGGCCCGAAGCCCCACCCAGTGAGCTGTTCAGAGGGTACACGGTCTCTTTCCCAGGGTTAAAGAGCTCGGCGTGTGAAGTTAACTACCCAACATTAATTACAGCTGAGATTAAAGAAAGAGTATGGCTATACATCTACTCCCTATCTGAGTCGTCGTGGCCTCTTTTAGGGAGAATTTTATGTTTTTTACTTTATATATAATTTGATTACAAATATAACAACTCCAAATAAAAGCAGCCATAAATGAATATTTGTTATTTATTGAAAAGAAACGAGAATGTTGGTGAAATTCGCAATCCATGCAGTTTTATATAATACGATGATGTTTAATCACAAGGACCTTTGTTTCGATCTGTCCAGACAAATGCTGGAGCAATTTACGAATAATGGAGACAGGTTAATAGTCCATAACATACATCGCAATCATTAAAAAATAAAAATTATGACCATTAGAAAATTAAAAAAAAAACGGCATAACATTCCATGGCACGTCCTCAGGTCAAGAACGAAAGATACAGCCTTAAGATCTGGAGCATAGCTGCAGTCAAAAAGTGGCGGACAGCCGACAAAGGGTCGTCCCACAGCTTGGGTTGTTGTGGGATGCCCTAACACTTCTCAGTTTGCAAAACCTAGCATGCCATGAACTGTTACACGGAGTGTTTGTCTTGGACGGATGCATCAGAACGACCTGAGAAATGGAAAATGGGAAAGAGATTTGGAACTCGAAGCGGATGGAGTAGCAAGGCAAATAAAACGCGTGCAAAATTGTGATCGGCAGACTTAATAGGATGAGACAACCTGGAAAACTTAGGAGTAGTTATGAGGTAGATATTAAAAGAAGCTTTAAAATAATAAAATCGGAAAATGAGGACTGAATTCTTCATACAAAGGACAGGGAAAAATGACAAGCATTAGCTTCTGAAAAAGTACTGTTTCAGCGAATTCATTTTGATGTTTTGCTGACCGTGCATCTCAGTATAATCTTAGTAATTGACCTACTTAATGTACAAATTATTGTTTTAAAATAATCTTATTATATACCTCTACATGTTTCGAGCACATAGTGCTCGAAACATGTAGAGGCATATAATAAACTCATTATAAAACAAGAGTTTGTGCATCAAGTTGGTTAATTACTAAGATCAGTGAATTCAGTTCGTTAGTTGTTTTGTCTGTTTGTTTGACAATGTGAATTGTTTGGCGTTGAAAAACTGTTGGACAGGGAATGTCTTCACATGCAAAATATCACCGGCCACTTTTTATATGCTGTATTTCGCCCAACCCAACATGTCAAGTAATATTTTATAGTTTCGCAATTCTATCATTATGAGGCATTCAAACTCATAAATTTCTCTTTGGTGAGGTTGGGTCGAGGTCAGTATCAAATATATTTTCACCAGCACCACCAGTTCTGCGTTATGCGATCGTCATTTCAGCGTCGTAAATCAAGAGCCATGGGTTTATAACCATGCAGACGACACTGTTGCTGCAGTCCAGCAAGTTTACGGTTGTCAGTTAAATTTGGCTGCGGTAGAGGCTCGGTTTTGTGCAGTTTCACTTCGTAAACCTCCAGGGTGTACTGGTGCAATGATCGGTAAATCCACGACCGACGCTTCGAGGTGTGACAGCAAGTCATCGGACAATGTCGCAGCCTACACAGTCCTACAGTAGAATACAGCGGCCTCAGACACAGTCGCAAACTCAGGACTGTTAATTATCGCTAATGTGTACTTCGTTCACGACGACTATAAGTGGAAGCAAATACGAACCAGGCAGACAGCAACAAAACACTGTCCTTGAAATTCTTCTAAACTGAGTAAAGGCGTACAGTGAAAACAATCGCTTAGCTACTCATGTAATTCTACAGCTTATACTGAAACAAAAGTTTCATTATGGTGTCCACACGGAGGGAAAGAGATTAACTGTTGCAACCTTCCGATTATATTGACCGGGGCATCTTCTTATGCCGCTCTCGAGTCCATATGCACCAAGCTGGGTGAGAGATTGCCAGAAATCCAAGAGCCAACTCTCGAATTCTAAGTGGGAAAATTACGGCCAGCCAAAAATTTCAGTCACCAGTAGCGGCCATGATCTCCAGCCAATTTAACCCAGGTCATATCCTCAAACCCCACTTTCCTAAGGTTAATTACAAAAATATACACCATATCACACTCTGACCACAAAAAGACTTTTCCAAAACCCCATTTTTCTACTAGTATTTTGTGTGTAGGGGTACGCGGTGGCTCAGTTGATTGAGGCACTGCGCTACAAGCCGGAAGGTCGCGGGTTCGATTCCCGATGGTTTCTTTGGAATTTATCATTGACATACTCTTTCCGGCCGCACTATGGCCCTGGGGTCGACTCAGCCTCTAATAGAAATGAGTACCAGGAATTTCCTGGGGGGTAAGGCGGCCGGTGCATAGGGCTGACAACCTTACCACTTTCATGCGCTGACTGTCTTGAAATCTGGGAGCCCCAACCTCCTGGAACCCTATGGGCCTGTCCAGGTCTGTAATGGGATTGCTTTCCCTCGTTTTGTGTGTGTACTTCCTTGAGATCTTCGCTCTTCTGGGACGTTAAGCAGCATCAATTGGTAGTCAGTTATAGAAGTTTCGATAGAGCCTAATCTTTCCCATCTGTAGGGGCGAAGCAATCCAAGGCTGTTTGACACTTGAAGATGGAAGCGATAGGTTGCCCCGAAATGTCGGTAACCAAATATCAATCTACGTTGCGTAATATCCCAGAAGAGAGAAGACATCATTTACACAGCGGCGGAAGCCTGAAATGGCGCATGTACTTCCTTTCTCCTCTCCTAGCCAAAATCATTGTCCTTTTGAACATATCAACTTAATTTAGCAGTATTAATAACACTGGGGGTTCTGTATGACTTATGAAGTTCCTGATTATGTAATTACATACTAAGAGACGTTGTGAGATTCAGTCAGTACGAAAGGTCACTTAGCTAGTTGACCCACAACAAGAGATGACAATAAGATCGCTTACTTTCTTGAACTGAGTGGAAGACGGGGCGGTTGTACTCACAAAGAGACGGAAAGCAAATATTCCACTTTCTAGTTTCACATATATCGTAAGTACATAGCTACTTTGATATATCACACTGAACTTCGATTTGTATATAAGCCACAAAGGTTAACCACAGGAATTCCAACTCTTGATGCGATGATGAGCGTATGAAGGAGCTGTTTCCTTCCACGTATTCGCTGCTGCTTGGAAACCAAAGATGACCCCAGTTTATTGCGTCCCCGACACAAGACCACACGCACCAAGCCACAGACAGAATGAAAAAGCAGAAGTGTGGATAGTATTTGGTACTAGATATATACGAAGCGTCAGCCAACTCAGTTTTCCCATATTTCACTTTTAATCCCAAAACTAAGATCATCTTATTTTTAGCGTTGCCATTAGCAGTCTACAACATTGTAGTAATAATATTCCGTGATCATTTGATGAAAGGACAGCGGGTCTATTAGTTTCACAGAACATAACATAGCAAAATAACACAACCGAAAAACATAAACATAAAACCACTTTCGGAAAATTATAACGGATCGCAGACAGGGTTTCTAAATTGTGGACAAAATTCGACTTAATGAGAATAGGGCTTTACTACTTACTTTGTGAATACTGGGAAGGAGCTTCCGCTTACAAAAATGAAAAAGAATATATTGTCTACGTCAAGACCATCAAGGACAAGTATATTCAGTTTTCTGTCTTCTTTGCATAGTTAGAACTACATGATCCTAACAAGCGTATAATTTCACATCTTCAAAGGAGCAGACTAAGAAATGTGATAGTCCTCCAGTTAATATAGAAATTCTCCGAATTTAAGGAGTGACAATTTTCGTTATGACGTAAAAAATAATCGGCCACTGTGCCACATCAATCCATTTCACAGTCCCATACATTATTTATTTACGATCCAAATTAATAATATCCTGCTTTTGCTCTAATATCTTAAAGTGTATGCTTTTTTTTTAGTTCCGCGCAAAACAATTTAATGAATATGTAAATGTCCTATACTTTCTACATGTCAAGCCGATTGCTTTCTTGACTTGAAAGTATTTGGCGAAGGGTAGAGACAGATAATCAAATACCTTCGCTCTTCTACTAATTTCTGTTCTCAACGTTCTTTTTTATATAGTAAGCAGCACTTCGATTATTTGTGGAGAGAAATTTCATTTGTAACTGTTTTTCCGCAACGCTTGAGCTTCAAATATTTGCACTTTGAGGAGAATATTTTGTCACGCACTGTCGTGACAAGACATAAACTTCGCATTGCTACGTGTTCTTTTTTGGGCCAAACTCCATATTCGTTTCAAATATCCTTTCTGTGTTATACGAGACTTCTTTCAAATATTTCACATCATCCGAGTCGAGTATATCTTACGTGATCCATTCATCGTACTTCATTTTCGTGGACGCCAGAAGTTAAACTTCTCGATCCGGACCAAATTGTAAACCCCAAACAAACTACTTATGAAAAAAATTCTAAGCTATAAAAATGAATGGGAGAGTACTTAAAATAGGAAATGAAACCCTTAAAATTTGTATTTTCCACCACTTATTATGGTGATGGGGCGAATGTATGTTATGGAAGGAAAACGAAATGCATGCAATATTTTATTTAGTAAATCACATGGAAAGAGGCCTCTTAGTTTAGTAATGTGCATGGGGCAGATTGCAGGACAGTGTAAATGTCAAAATAATCAGACCGCAGATGTGACATGTTTCAAGTTCAGATATAATATAATATTAAAACTTATTAGCTTTTAGAAACCTCAAGTTTCGATATCAACTATGAAAACGTGCCCACGAATCGATGACAAATACAACAGTAGATTTGTTTACAAAAATAAGCAAACGTAGCACGGTATATGTAGAGTTACTTTGTACGGAGAAACATATCTCTCCACACAAGTCCTGAATATGGTTGGAACTCAAAATGCCGAAAGTAACTTTGAAAAATTAAGGTTTCGCAATTGGAATATTCAAATGCGTATGTTTCTTCTTTAGCCCACCTGTATATGAACGCTATGCCGGTACCAAACAGAGAGGATTTTCAGGAATAACTTTAAATCCCACTTTTCTACTGAAAATATTTCTAGTTGTACGCATTCATTACAATCACCAACGTCGTAATACTTAATTTTGTAAAAAAAAATTGTTACAAGTATAAATTCAATAATACGTGCCTACTTTCATTTTGCCGGATATAACTGCAAAGTTTCGCACAGTCGCCATATAACAGTGTGTAAATTTTAAATGGAAAAAACAACTTCACATAAAACGAGCGTGTATGCTAATAATATATTTTCGTACCAAAATTTACTTGCCTGTGTCGAAGATTCCGATCTATCATCATGTAACCGAAGGTTGAAGAAAACTTTCACACAGCCGGCATATCGCTACTTCACGTTCTACAGAACCCTAACACACAAAAGGATACATACTCGTAATTCTCCAAGACTTATTCCCATACACAATTTCATGATACAGAAATGGGCGTGTGTTGTTTCTCGCACCGCTTAGGTTTAGGTATCTGCTGTCTTTTTATTACTGACAGAGGGAAATTAGAAATTTATGGCATTGCTACAGCCGCCAATAGAATGACTTACGTAACAAGTTTTGTGAAAATTGTTCCATGGATATAAAAGCTGAAAAAAAGAGAGAGGCTCCCACAGAGCAAGGTGATCTACTGTAGCCCAATCTTCATTCTTCTTAGGAAGGAGAGCAGGAAAAAAATAGTAGCAGGGCAGTGACTGGGTGTCACTGTACACCCTTAGACTCTACACACTAGTACTGGCTGTCAGTGAATATGCACTTTGCATTGCCTTCTTGCTTGACAATCTGATGAGTGTGAAAGACACAAAAGGTGCAACGAAAGAAAGTGCAAAAGATGGGCTGTCAACAATCAGAAACATTACGGACTTAACAGGTAATATTTCTATGTAGTTTCACATTAATATCAAAACAGTTATAATCCAGTAAACAAATTCAATACACCTCTGAATTAAAACCGGTGTCAATATAAAACAAGTACTTCTAGAAGCAAGAACGAAAGCGAAGGAAAGATACACGTTACGGTGACAGTAAGAGATATTCTCACAAGAACGGGATTTATTACAGGCCGAATGGCACACGTCACAAACAGCGGAATCAAATGTAACAGTCCAATGCACTCATCTCGTAACTTCACACCAGAATTGAGAGAAAACAAATCCAAATAGCATCATAAGATAGCAAACAGCTGCAGTTTTGTTCACAAATAAAAACTCTGGTGTGGCAGCATCTACCCATCTCTCCCCCTCCCCCCCCCCAAAAAAAACCCGCGTCTACCAATCTACGATAAACTAGGTTGTTGTGCAAAACTTCAATAACAAAACTTCTACTATCGGCATTTGCGTGCATTCCTGAGGGACCAAAATAATGCAGAGTGGTGTTCAATAAGAAAAGCGTTGTCGTGGTCACATCCAAGCACAAATCTGTCGACACAATAAAACACAACACTACCGCCACCTTCATATACGAAATAGTAAGTCTTCCGGCTTAAAGGATGCGTATGTGAAATGTTTATTCGGGGAACGCATAAAAATAACTCTTTCCGAAATGGTGAAGGCTCTTGCTAACAACCAAAAAACCTGGTTAATTCTGAACTGTGTTTTTACAACAGCCGGACCATTGGTAATGAGACCTGCGGAATTCAGTTCTTGGATAAAGATTAAGATCTTGGGTTGCAAAGTAAATATTCCCTCCAAACGTGCATAGTCGATTTGAATACAACTTCTAGTCCATTGTTATAACTGTTGAAACTAGCACGGCGCTCCAATAAAGCTTTTAGCAACATTACCTGTTAGAAGGCCTCGAAATTAGTACAGGGTTGTCTATTGTGTGTAGCTTACGGCAGGGCAAGCAATCACAAGTGGAAACCAGGCTTTCGTTGCAATGCTGAGGTTTTATGCTTAGACAATGGGGTGCACTCCGAAAAGTTGGTAACACACATAAGATTACGCGGCATCATAATTCACGGTACCAGAATATGTATTACACAAATCAGAATAGGCGTGCATAATTTTATACACAGAAAAACTGAGATTTCCACAGAAATATAGCAAACATTCAAGCAAAAAAGTGTTTTTCCTACTTATATTAGTAAAGTCCAACATGACAAGCAGGGAAAGGTATCAGAAAAACTCTCTTTTTTCCTGGCTGTTGTAAGGAATGATAAGTTTCTCAAATTTGTGACATCATCATAAAGATCCTTAAAAGCAGGAGTATAAGGACTGTTACCTTCCAGAGAGTAATTCTGCGTGCATAATTAGAAACATCTATAATTTAATTCTACATTAAAAACAAAAAATAAGAATTAGAAAATCCCCCATAATGTTCACTACAGTTATCTTCAGCAGGATCTCAAGATAGACAATTGTATTACACATACTGGTATAGGCCTTTAGACAGCAACATACAGGAAATAAAAGTTTCCAAATTCTTGTACATGTTACGACAAACGTGGCGAAACGTGAACTTTAAAATGGGAACTGTTTACAGAGATATGGACGCTGTCGACTGTTCAGCGTCACTGTCACCCTGCCCTGCTCTATGGCGGACAGGGGGAAGACAGGTGGACCTAGTCGCTTACTCCTGTCTGGAAATGCGCAAGAAGGAAAATGTTGCCATAAAATTCAGGCCACAGGCCTTATCAGTAGATCTAAATGTCACAAATGTTGTGTCTCGAGAAACGTCTACGAATGTTTTCCAACTCAATCGTGTTAACTGCACACCGATCGGTTCATCGCATTGTGTTTAATATAAAAAAAAATTACTAATGAAAAACCGGCAACACCAATATTTATTACTTTTTCAGTTTTAATAAACAGCTTTACTGACTTTTCCATTAGTAGCGCGCATGTTCCTGGCTCAGAAGTTCCGACACTGAGCCTCGAAGTCGGCACGTAAAGTATATGGGAGGACTGTTATATAAAAGCATCTCTACCAGTTCACTTTTACTACAGTTTAGCACCGTGCAGTTGATTTCTAAATGCAGAGAAAGCAGATACCTTATCAGTTTGGTGTTAAGTGAAATGAAAGGCTTAACCATTGAGAGTCCGTAGGCTGCTGTATCCAGCTTTCTGCGTGTCAATTCCACGCTGCTCCTGTTCATTTATGTGGATAATATCAGCGATTAAGACCGCCTGTAATTTACATTGCGAATTTATATTGCGACACGTAACTGAGTATCACGATTCCTCGCCGACGTTTCATGAAACTCACGAGTACTGTACAATATCCCGCAACATAAACAAGATGGGACCGCCGTTCGGGGTAACGGACTGTTGAGGTCGTGCATTGCATTAGTTCGTCCATGGCTCTTAATTTATTGCTTATATACCACGTACATTATTCGTAATCTTCCAGATACACTACAATCACATTCTCTAGCAAAATAAAATAGATACACCTTCTACGCTTTGCGTTAGAAATAAATTAGGTACAAACGGTTATTAAAGAAAACCAAATGAAATTAACGCAAAACTACAAGAGCATTTATTTTTTGTATAAATGCGAATTTTTGTAACGCTCAGCCAAAGGAAGAGTAGAGGCCGAGAGTGTCTGAGACTAAACTTTTGACGGGAATAATTGGGCACAACAAAGGCGAAAATTACCGAACACTTTAAAAGAGTGATTACTAAGCACAGTAACAGGTTAAAACTTTGAATTTTGCCGACATACGTTGTATTTGTGCATTTCGTATGATTGCTAAAGTATATAGCGATTATTTCCCCATAAATAATTGACCGGTTGGAGGGGAAGTGTGTGTGTGGGGTGGGGGGTGGGGGGGGTGAGTCAGGAATTGCGTTTTTGTATTACGTGGGAGGAATTCGTGCTTCATAGTTTTACTATAAGGCACCCACGTTTTTATAACGAGCAGATCAAAGAATGATGGCAGGGGGCGGAACGCGGTAACAAATGCGTGTAATTCTTAACCCCGACACACACAACCCACACCTATTGACCCTGGATTATTTGGTCAGGAGTCAGGCAATTTACAATCGTGTCTTCGGAGCTGAAAAGAAATGAATACAAACGTTGCATGCATTCAGCATAAACTCAAGACCAATCGTTACCTTCGAATTGCTTGACATAATTTCCACCCCGCTTTTAATTTGCCAGTTATTTTACCTCATACTTTATTCTTAAATAGTTCCAAAAGTAGCTAAAAATTACATGTTATCTTCACTAGCAGGGAGGTAATACTAACTTATATGCGGATAAGTGAAGTCGCTACTTTTGTGGTTCAGGCAGCTAAGGACTGTCTCTAAACAAACCCGTCTTGCAATCCAGACAGCAACGTGAAGGAATGCAGCAAATGTAAATGTTTGTTATTACACAACCTTAAGAAATCACTCAGGTAGGAGTAGAAGAAGCAAGTAGCTTCGTGCGTTTTGTAGGCTAACGGGGCATCTATCTGTATTTATGTCCACATCCACAATTCCCTCTTTCACATTTATTGAGTGACGTGGTCTAGTGGTCAGAGTCTCTGACTACTAATTATGAGGTCCCGGATTCGATTCCCGGCTCTACCGTGGGAATTTTCCCTGAAGGGGAGGATTCCCGCGGTGACCATGGTCTGGATAGGTTAGTAGAATTTAGGTTTAAGGGCCCTTCTGGCACTACATCCTCCTATATCACCACTCATATCATCCGGACAACGTAACTGCGCCTCATGTACGTCGTAACCTATGAAGTCGGTTACACTCCTGCCATGCCCAGGAGGGAGGACCACGAAGTCCACAAGGACATGTGCTGGTGGCAGTGGATTAAAAAAAAACATTTATTGAGTGATGAAAGTATTATTGTGCTATTTTTCAAGAAATTCCTCTATAATAAACTTAGGTGGAGTGGGCCACTTAGTACGTCACTCCTACGTGTGACATGTGAATCCACAGAACGCATTCGGCATTTGGGCACACACTGAAAGAAGTCACCTTTCGAGTTTAATTTTTGATTATTTTAGCCAGTTATAATAACAACTGTTCTTTGGGACACTAAAATCGATTTCGCCAAACGATGTATTGTTTGAATACAACATAACAACAGAATACGAAATAGTAATAAATTATGAATCTCTGCAGTACATTATCTGCATTAGTTTTGCCAAAAATTACTTCATGCTTTCTGGCATTTACACTTTTAATTAGCATGTTCAATAAAAAAAATTTATGAACCTACGCAGCATAAGATTTGCAGTTTTTAATTAATCTTCCTCAAAAAGATAAGTAATATTTCCTTCAGTTGTGAAATAACAGTCTGCATTAGTTCATAAAAGTAACTCGTTTTCTGGTGCAACGTAACAGCTGCAATTGTTGTGAGTGCTGTCAAGAACAATGCATACCTCTGCATACATAAATCATTGTTGTTCATTAACTCTGTCATCAACGAGTATTTGGACTATGTGAATTGCGTGAACATGAAAAATAGGGATTCAGATTGCGAACAGCGTCTTGGAAACATCGTTCCAGAGAAATATCCAATCTAAAGTTTTCGCGGCGTCTGAATTTAATAAACGCTTCTCACGCCAGCAGTCGCGTCAGGTGGTTGAAGAGCGGAAGAACCAACGTTTAGAGAACTATCTCTGTTCTTTTCATCAGGGAACTGATTCAGTTCCCTGATGAAAAGAACAGAGATAGTTTTCTGACCGTTGGTTTGCTAACCGATTGAACACCTGAAACAGCTGCTGGCCTGAAAAAGTTTTACTGAATGTTCCAGAAGATGGATCACAAATTGCCAATGTCTAATCTATGACGATTATGCAGGACGTGGCGGCGGATTTCATTAAAATTTATCCTGAGACACTCCGTGTTATAAGGCATAGACTTAATTCCTTGACAGCCAAACTGCTCAGAGACCAATCAGACTCGGACTTCTGAAAGTTGGTGTATCAATTGTTACGAAGAAATTATAAATATCCGGCTGTTCAGTATTCGATATAGAGAAGTGTCCAAAAAGATCTAAAATATTTGGTCTTGATATAAAGGAAGGGCCAAATATAAATGTGTTTTTTATTACAACTGCCATATGGGTTAGTTCTGCTGCCACTTTGCTTGAGATACAATTAAAACTAAACTCCGTGGCCTTAGTCCGCACGCGAACTATACCGACAGAGCGACCGCCGCCGGTCGGCGAAGTTAGTGCCAACTTTTGCGGATAGAGGGGTGTCACGTGGTCAGCGCAA
>Ga0123352_10012422_pt1 | contig 13462 bp, 7 predicted proteins | sample TergutLab28metaG_FD_89700 | JGI IMG/M metagenome (GOLD analysis project Ga0123352, IMG submission 89700) | Labiotermes labralis P1 segment gut microbial communities from Petit-Saut dam, French Guiana - Lab288 P1 | ecosystem: Host-associated > Arthropoda: Insects > Digestive system > Gut ...
AAAATTTTTTATATTGTAGAAGTTTTATATATTTGTTATGTATTATATATATACACACACTCTTTTTTTTTGTATATATATATATATATATATATATATATATATATAGACATTTAAGGGGAAAGAGGCAGTACACTTCTCCACACTGCTGCTGATGAATGACAGGTCTCAAGTTTTGAAGTTATGATCAGGTAAGCATTCATTCAATGAACCCCTCTGCAGAACCAGTGTCACCTTTTTCAGGAGGACATGCTCACACAGTATTTTTTATTTTACATGCTCTTACATTAATAATTACCCTAGACTAAGAGCTATGTTGCAAACATTCTTACACACAGACTAATTCCCCAGGGAAGATTATACTTCGTGAGGCAGTAATATTTAATGCGCAAGTTGTTTCTTGCTCACTGAACTGATTACTTAAAAAAAATCATATTAAGTTCCTGAATAATTATGAAACAGTAAAATATGCATTTATTTCCAGAGCAGTCATGCATTACCTTGATCCTTAGGTCAAGATAATGGAGAATCACCTCTTAATAAATCTTCATGTAAATGAAGTTACAGCATTTGTCACATGTAAGTGAAGACAATATACACAGACATAGCACAGACAAACATACAAATCTTATGTCTGCAATTTAAAATATAACTTATACACTTTGCATAATTTAAACATTTCATTCTCACTGATAAAGAGTACATAAAAAATTGTCATGCCACTCATTACAGTCCACATAAAAGTTTCACAGATCTGTACAGTCATGTATTTTATAATATTTGGTGGCAGTGACTAGCAGAACAAAGGTACTGATAATACCAAACAAAATCAAGTTACACGAATGGCATCATATCACCCATCTGTGCCTATGTAATATGAAGTGATAAATTACACTTATTTCTGTCATGTGATCTGGATGTTAACATTTGACAGTATATCGTGGAAGGCCTTTGCTCCTGATTTTAAATTACTCGAGTATTGGCACTCATCTTGCTGCCTTCTTCAGAACTGGTTTTTGAGGAATGTTTTAAACAACATTCACAAGCTACCCATGAAATCACTCACAGCAACCGACATTTCAAATTCAAGAGAAAAGATGAATTAAGATTAAAAAATTGATGAATTTATTATATGTAGCAAAATGCAAGTAGAAACAGAGAGGAAGACCCCAACATGAGTCAAAATGTCTGTATATCAAAATCAGGTGGAAGCCAGACAGAATACAGAGTCTCTGCCTGTCAAAAGCTTTCACTTATATAGCCATGAATATATCCAAACAAGGGACAGAATTTGTGTAACATTCAGGTACCCCAACAAAGGTTAGCCATGGTTTAATATTGAAATACTGTTATTTCTGAGTCATGCTGTGTTTTCACTGATACACTATATGTTTATATCTGTTTACAACACCAACACTGTATTTACATTCCAACATAAAATAAAACTTGTTATTTTGGGGTGGCACATCCCTGTTGTTATTAAATGCAGTGCATGTTTCAACCAGTCAACACAACATATATAATGTGTTGACTAAATGAAATGTTTTATTCACTTGGTATGATTCATCCCATTGTCATCTATTTACAGCAACCAATAATTATATGTCAAACACAATATTTATTACAAAAACTAGTTGCAGCTACATGTTTTGGCTTCTATTAAGCTATCCACAGGCTGTATGAGATTGTATATAGACAAAATCCACTATTACTGTTAGTCTGTTGAGGCCTACCCTATTCTGGGATGTTATGCAGTGTATGTTGGTAGTTGTGTATAATGTTTCAGGACAGCCTATTGGTCCCATCTTCAAGGGTCAAGTGGTCCATGAAGAACGATTGCTTGGATTGTCTGACCCTTGAAGATGGGACCATAAAGCTGTCCTGAAATCGCAGTACACAATCACCAACATAAACTGCATAACATCCTACAAGAATGAAGGCCTCAACTATACTACAGCGGGAGCCTGGAATCTATCAATTTTTTTTTTGTGCACTGTGGCCCAAAGAAGGCAATGGCCACCTCATTCATGAGGTTTCTAGACCACATACAACAATACACCACAGTTGGTAGGACTCCTCTGGATAAGTGATCAGCTCATTGCAGAGATGGAATCTATCATTATACACTTGTTATACAAACAAAAAGATAAGTGAATCAGATATTCCAAACTCCATAGAGGCAAAACCCATGGACATGGACATATTGTACCGCATCAATCCCAGCAGTGCGACAAAGTAAGCCATAGAGCACATATGGTTCTATGAATCCTTGACCAAAAAATATAGGAAGACATCCTAACTACTGCACTAAAATATCAAACTATATAACACGATAACATTACTACAATATGGCCATCCTTTGACTTACAGATTCCCAGATTGATGCTATACAATACACATAGGACCTTCCCTGAATTTTACCACTGTGGTGTTTAGAATTCCTGACTATTTTTTGTTTGTGTAGCAACAACTATCTAATTATTTAAATGTATTTTAATCTATACAGCTCATGGCTGTAAAGCTGTCCTGAACTCCATGGGACACAGTCCTTTTTGAAAGCATAGTTCCTCGGCTAGTAAAATTCCCTGCGTTATATGGAGCCTAAAGGTTCAATACCACACACAAGTTAACTACTGCACAAAGCTAGTTTTTACACTCCTACATGTTTTGGCTACATATTGCAGCCATCATCAGAGAGCTACAATATTATAAAGGCACAAGCAGCACGTCATATGTAAGTGAATGGTAAACATACATACACTGGCTTTGTATAACAGTCACTACCAGTGCAGAACGATCACACATGGAGGAAACATAGGTATCAAAACCTTGGATCACCACTCCATCAAAAACAGGAGACATCTAATACTGCAAGATGTTTGGAGACCTCTTTTTACATTGTGACATTTCATGCTTTAATACTTTACTTGTATTTTAATTTTAATCTGAATAATTTTAATAATATTATATACATCACTGACTGTTATAAACAGCTAATGCATATACGTTTCCAATCCACTGACATATAACACACTCCATGTGCCTTTATAATATTGTAGCTCACTAGTGATGGCTACAAAAGGTAGTGGCAACATGTAGGAGGGAAAAACTAGCTTTGTGCAGTAGCTGGAAATAAAATTTGTATGTGGAAGACAATTGCACATAATCTGTAAAATATTAAGTTCATTACCATATTCACAACAGTCTGCCATCTGTCCCCATCCTCAACCAGATCAATCCAGTCTGTTCCTTTCCAACTGATTTTAAGATACATTCCCATATTATCCTCCCACCTATGCCTAGGTTTTCCAAGAGGTCTCGTTCCCTCAGGTTTCCCGAACAAACATTGTATGCACCTCTCCTCTTCCCCTATGTTTGTCATGTGCCCTGCCCATCCTATTCTTCTCTATTTGACAACCCAGATAACATTGGTGATAAGTATAAATCATGAAGCTCCAAAGCCATCATTATTGACTGATGTTTCCCATAAAGCTTTATATGATATTTAAAACTTACAAATATAATTGTGAAAATTATTGAGATTGAATTTCTAAAATATTACATACATAGAAGTACAGTGTCTCTTTACACAATTTTGTACTACCTGAGGATGGCATAATGCAAACCAATATATGTAGCTGCAACTGTTTTCTAATGAATAAGTGCTGTGTTTGATGGACATATATTGATATTTTTGTATAAAGCTTGATGGTATTAGTGACACATTTCAAACCAATCAAGTCATCATATCGCTAACATAAGAAGGTTGTATAGTGGAATTTACATATAATGTTGGTCGTGCAGACAATAATTTCTTCGTATGTAAGTACCTGTAATTTGTCCACATGCTGTACTGGTTAGCATCATAATTCACCTATAATGCTGGGTGCAAATTATGTCCTTGCTGTAGTTTTAAAAATTGAAAGAAGTAAAAGAAAACTGTTGCCCACTTACTGCTCCTATACTGCTTTAAACAAACCTGCAGGTGGCCATTAATTCCAACAAATCACAGTCTACATAATGTATATTCTTCAAAAGAGCTGAACTCTAAAGGCTGCAGCTTCATAAATATCAATAAGGTGAGCTGCTAACTAAAGGTCGTTATGTCATTAACAGGCTACAGTCTTACAGATTTGTAATCCCAGTATCATTTCTCTCCCTTCACAAACATTACAAATTTCCACTATACCATTCTACACTACACAATATAACATATAATTAACTGCTGCAAAGTGACTTATTTTGAGAAGTGATAATTCATACATGAACAAAAACCATTTACATCAGATACACTGTATTTACAAATAAGAAATAAAACTGTAACAAATCCAGTTCTTAAACCATTATTAATAATATTGCACTAACAAACAATGTGTAAGTGACATCTTAAGACAAGCTTGCTGCAAAAGTGAAACTACCAGCACAGCCATAAAATATTGGGCAACAGATTCAAACTACTTTTGTTATAGCTGAAATTTTCATGTTACTCATGAAACAGCAATTTGTCATAATCCACCAATACACTTTTTTACAAAAGAAAGAAAATTTGACAGTTCCTTAGCAGACTAACACTTAAGCTGGTTAGGACTTTATGTACATATAAGAAGCAACTGTTTCATGAATGCAACATTTTGACAGAAGGTGTGTTTGTAACCCAACTAACTGTCTAGTAATGCAGAAATCTCAGTCTGACGAACTGTGTGGGTTATGACAAATTGCTGTCATAACTGTTATGAATACCTGTTTCAGTGCCTGTGCTGGTACTGTCACGAGTGTGAACAGTCTCAATACTAGCACACGTATCTGAAAGTGTATGTCATATCAATACTTGACACACAAACTTTAATAAAGGTCATTGGTATTTGATGGCAATCTTGTGAACAAACAATGAAAGTAAGATCTGAGGCAGTATATTTAAAATCAAACCCACTTTTCATCAAATTGAAAATTCTACATTTTCTAAAATGTCATGATGCTCTGACAAATTCAACATACTAATAAGATATTACAGATGGTTTAAAAGAAAGGAACATTTATGCTCAAACACAACAATTTTCTTTTTTAACACGGTTACATGGCTCGGCTAAGTAAAAGCCATCTTTAGGCTGTATAGTAATTTTAAAAGGCTTATACAACTTGTATAATTAAGTACAATTTTCACAGCCATGTTAAAGAATGAACTCTACTAAGCATGCCTGAATGTACCACCCCAATGGAAAACAAAATGACAATCACAGTTGGCAGTGAGGCACACAAGAAAAGACACGCACATAAATATGACTCCATTCATAACCAATATACAGAACAAAATGTTGAAGTGTCTTACATACAAATCACATTGACATACTTTGAAGACAGGTCAAGTCCTATCTATGCATTATAAATTGTTTATTTTATTATTTTTAATATAATCATTTATTATTAAATAATCCATACTGAAAAATTCTCTATCATAATGTTGGTATTAATATTACAGACAATTTATTTTCATAAATACCAGTACACACTTCCTACATAAGAGCTCCATCTTGCACCCAGATTGGACTTCTCTATCATAATTTCTGTCAACACCAAAATAACGCTGCCAAGAATTTTAACTACTGCATCATAAATGGGAAACACAGCTACCTCAAGCCATTTAGTAAACAATATTATACACACTATGTAACAAGTTGAGCTCATACTTGGTTTTACCTGATACTGTACTTAGTTGTACATGTTGCATACTACCTTTTTATATTACTATACAGCCTCAAAATGGCTTGTGTTTAGCCAAAACACATCACTGTGTTAATAAAAACAGTTGTGTTCAACTGAAAAACTCTAATTGTTTTCATTCAATAAAACATATGGCAGGATGAATAAAATAAATATAAGATAAAATAATAGTGACAGATGTAGAACAGTGTTAATCACTTAATCTGATTTCAAAGAAAGACCTCTTTGTATTAGCTGAAAAAATGTGTTTTAATATACAAGGCAACTACCTCCACATTACTGACAAGCATGTATCATGCTTTTGTTTTACACATAATATCCAATACAACTAAATATCATTGCTTAACATGGCACTCTTCAAATGAATTCAAGTGTTTTCTATGTCTGACTCTACCACCACCACACTGTACCCTCTGAAAGCATATTTAGCAAGACTGTTACATGCATACCAGACAGTAAATTACAATTTTCATTTCCAAGACATTTATGTACATATTCAGTGTACTGTACATGTAAGAATTTCTAATTTCCCCCACCCATCAACAGTGCATTAACATGCAGCAAGCATTGGACATGATATATACACATATCTGTATGCAAAATATGTACATGAACTTTATCTGTATACATTTTCTTAATTCAAAGCTTCATGAGCTGTCATTAGGTCTTATGTTATACATTACTGTTACCTAAGAATTTCTTACAAAAATACTACTTTCGAATTTCTTGCATTTTCCTTTGATGGTAAAAATGCTAGCATGCCAACACAGGCAATTGTTACTTAGTTTACTGTGTTCTAATTTAGCCAGGCTGACTTTTAATATTGTTTCATATTCTTATTTATACTGTATCTTTGTTTCTGGCTGTAACATATTTTTAGTGTGACTGCTTACAAGAAAAAAAGGTGTTAGTACACCTGTAAACCAACTTTGTACCATGTATAGTTGCTACAGACCCCAGCTACTTTAATATCTTCATGTTCATGTATATCCACTGCAATACATCAAAAAAGTGCTTATGATAGGCATAAACATTTCTATAGAACCAACCACAAAAAAGCAAGAACAGGGAAATAAGAAGACATGGCTTACCCAAGGCTGGGACTGCCACACAGACAACTCTAAATGTAGTCATTACATATGACATCATCACATTACTAAAATCACTATGACTGTAAATTTCCTCTGTACTTTCTCCCACTGTGTTCTTTATGTACATGTACGAAAACTACATTCACAGTCATTTGTATAATTTGATACTGGAGATTAAGAAAGAATTTTTACTCAACCAGTTAGTATGCTGGATCAAATACAGTACCAAGTCAGGAACACACCAATGTCATTATCCAGCATCTACAAACTGACTACTTGGAACAGTAATGCCATTTTAATTTTGTAGATTAAAATAATCTGGTCAAGCAACTGTCACTTATTTTCACCACCTCTTACACTTCACACCACCAAAATTTCTCCAGACCAAAGACAATAACAAACACTCAATAAGATACGGGTGTCACATAACTTAAGGTCAGTACTTCAAGATTTAAGTCCAGAGCTAATTCTGAGTCAGATATGTCATATACACACTGGTCCGATTCAAAGTGGTTACCAAGGTAGGAACATCTGAAGTGCAGCAGATGTGCACAGGTGCGGGCATACTCATGTAACTGTAACGATGGCAGTAGTACAACAGGTAGCAAACAACACAGTCATTTTGTGCTGTGATAAGTGTGCAGTGAGAAGTAACTGCAAACATGCTGCTTTCCTATGAAGATAATGCCGATATGCATTTCGTGTACAAGTATTGCAACATTAACTCCACTGCTGCTGTTGAAGAATAACAGCAACACTATTGTCGAACAAGAAGAATCCCCACCTTCCGTGTGTGCACTTATGTTCGCCTATGTCTGCGATAAATGGGCTCCATTCAGAGTGTAAACCACCACACTGAACATCAAGTACAGAAAAATGTGGAGGAAGATGACAACGTTACTGACATGGCAGTGGAAAGTCCATTCACTAGAACACCACAAATTTCTGCCTCGATGTTTCGTGCGTGAGAGTTACACACATAAGGACTTTACCTGTATCTATACCACATACAGTGCATTCAGCATATTGAACCTGTGCACATAGGTAGCCAGATGGAATTGTGCTGTTGGATTAATGCTAACCCAGCAGTGACCAGAACTGTCCGCCATGATGACCAGATCTGAACCTGCTCCACTACCATGTGTGCGTTTACATGAAAGCTAGTGTATGCATGCACGGTGAACACCAGAGCAGTAGTCCAGTGAATTCTCAGTGCTGCAAAATGCATAAGTAATGCTGCTGTGCTTCATAAGCTTACTATTTCTTTGGTCACCCAGGTCAGAAAATGTATTCAACAACACGAAAGTCATTTTAAACAACTTCTATGACTTGTGAACTGTGCATTTCTAACTGTACATTTAATGACCAGTTTCAATAAATACACAATGTACTTCTTTCCTTTCTAATTTATTTAATGTACTGTAAATATTCATAGCTCCTGAACCATTGCAAATCTGACCCATGTGCATATGACATGTCTGACTTATAACTAGCTCTGTAATTAAATCCTGCAGTACTGACAACTCCTGGGGCACCTTGTACACACTTGTGATTAGTCTTCATTTATTCCCTGCTACACCTAAACAAAAAATCTCTAATCCACCCCAGAAAACACAGGGAGAAACACACTAAGCTTATAGCTACAACCAGGCAACATGGATACCGTGATTACTTATGCAATGATCAAATAAAACTTAAAAGCCCCATTGCTTACATTAACAGCTGCTCAGTTACCTGCACTTACACTCTGAATATTTTGGGACTGATGAGAACACAACTTTCTCGTGGACCCTTTCACCATTAATCACAACAAATACTAGCAATAATTAACCTATTATCAGTGTTTTCATTACTTAATCCCATAATGATTGGATTTGTTTTGTTTTCTTTACATCCAAATTAGTTTACCCAGGATGGTGATTGGAAATTCAAAATTATGGAAATGAATGTGTTACAACCAGAAATATAATTTTGTTACTTAGTTGATGACTCAAGATGTACTCACAAGGTAGCATCAATTACTACAAAGTGGCAAAGGCTCATCTACACTGGCCCTGAAACTTACACACTGTTATCAACTTCAACATAAATATAACACAACCAGTATATTCAGTTCCTAATATATGGTGTCAAATCTGTACTGAAACTTTTGTTATCAAGTATCTCCATTCAAACACGCAGTCTCTGTAAAAAATTGTTTTAAAAAATCCTTATCTCTGAATGGTTTGCAATCTATAGTCATCATCTGCGTACTTTAGAAGGTTCTATTGCTCTTGGCCTGATTGTCCGATTGAAAAGGGCATTTGATATTGCAATAACGGGTGAGAACAACTGTAGAGGGTAGTCACTGAAATTAAAGAAGCAAATGTAATTAATAAACTTAAATAAAGTCATGTGAAGAATTTCCTGATGACAGTCATTCACATTCTTACCACTAAGAAGTTTGTACAAACTACACACAACACTGAGTTAGGTGTAAGTTGTAAAGCATGGGTTTGCAGAATACAGGATGGATAATAAACTGAAGAGTAAATCATTAAAATGACTGTCCATTTCTTAATTAAGTGAAAAGAATGCATTAAGGAAGATCTTTTTGGTGGTGGGGGGGTGGTCGGTGGTGGTGGTGGTGGGGGACTGAACTAAAACAGACAATTTTTAATTTCAGATTTTTCTCGCAACTTCTTCAACACACTTGTGGTTCTACTTCAAGACTTACAGCCTGGTACCTTTCTCTTCCTGTCCACATGTCCACCACATAACACTTCTTCAAATGAGTGTACCACCATTTCACTCTCTTGCATTATTTTTTTTAATTTCAGAGTCAAAATTTTATGTAGTGGCATACTGTGTTACTTAAGCTAAAAATGTTCAGTCCATCAGGGCACCAAAAGAGATTTGAATGGGGAACTTCAAATAATGTGCCACTTTGAGTCAGAGCTTGTGAAAAGATACAATACGCAACATCCCACACAACACTTAAGTGGGTCATTTCAGGAGTGTTGTGTACGGTGGTAGCACCATGCAGTACTTCACATAACTGAATTCAAATCACATGTGTGGAACTATTTCTACTGTCACAAAGGTGCAATGTCTTTGTGATGTTAGTTGTTGTTTAGCTATGGACTGGGGAAAATTAAAGGAAGTTTCCTGTGGGAAGACATTATAACATTAATAAAATTTCATGGTGTGATGGATAAAAGAGCTATAGATTGTTACAAGTCATTGAAAGAAGGTCTAGGAACACATTCTCCTTCACATGGAACAGTCTGCCGATGGGTGAATGACATTAAGAATGGCTGGGCAAAGACAGAATACGCCCTTCACTCTGCAGCCCCAACATCAGTGATGGATGGACGCCACGTGGAACAAGCGAAATCTGTCCTTGAATACACACGCAATATTTCATGCAAGGCAACTGCTACAGAAGTCAGAATCTCTCCAGCAAGTGTTTACTGCATCCTCACCAACAGTTTGGGGAAATAAAAAGTTTGTGCACAGTGGATTCCACACATGCTCAACGATGACCAAACAGCCATGCATGTTCTTCTTGCCACCACCCATCTGCAGCATTGGAAATATGAAGGCAATGCATTCTTCCATCACATATTAATTGTTGATGAGTCATGAATGGTTTCATTTGACCCTTAGATGAAATGACAGAATGCCGAATTGTGTGACCAAACGTCATTGAGGACGACAATTGCACAGCACAGTCAGGCTGCTCCGAAAGTCATTCATGTCATGTTCTTCAGCCAAAATGAACTTGTGCTTGGCCATCCTGTGCCTGTTGGTATTAAGGTCAACAGCCAATATTACTGCTCACACTTGCATCCTAAGTGAGGTTGGCTCTTTGCCGGAAACAACCATAACTGCTTGAGCATGGTTTCATTTTGCTCCAGGACAATGAAACACCTCATCAAAATCATGATGTGCAAAATATGGTGCAACATTGGGGCTGGAAAGTGCTGGCACATCATCCCTACTCTCCAGATCTCACCCCATGAGATTACTGGTTGTTTGAACATGTGAAAGAACATCTTAGGGGTCAATAAATTGAATCAGAAGATGATATCAACAATGCTATCACTGCCTCTTTACATCGTCTGAGCAAGGATGAATAAACAGCTGCAACTGATTGTCTACCACACAGAAGAGTGTGTTGGTGATTACATTGAGTAGGGGACATACAAGTAAACATTCAGGAGTATCAGTTTTGTTGTTGTCTTGTATTGTGTTATTATGATAAAATCACATTTAAAAACTTCGGAAATGACCTACATAACAAGTCAATGATTCCAGTGAAAAAACTACTTCATGACAAATTTGAATGCTCCAAGGTTTTGTTAATACGTTTTAACATAATTAAAGATATAAACATGCCTATACTCTCAGAAGAATTAACTGCAAGGGAACAAAAAGTTTTTATTATGAGAGAGATGGGGTACATGTGTTTATGTGATCTGATTACAAAATAAAAATGAAAAATTATGGTGGGTTCAAAGCCAACATGGAAGTAATACTTTTCCCTCTCTCCATATGTTCTACACACAATTGGTGACAACAAATAAGCATATTTTCAGTCAATCAGACTGAAAATCATCAATGGGCATGATCAAATAAAATCCGTGGGCTCATGACAAATGCATGAGTCACATCTGGATCTGACTATGCACAAAAGCAAACAACAAGATCAGCAGCACCGAGTTTGTCCAACCTTAAAATATATCAAACATTTCAAGAATACTAAATCAAACATAGTTCTTTTCATATCCCATGATAAGCAATTCAGTAAACTATAGCAGAATTTCTTTAGTCCAGCACCTGATAATACATCATTCCTGACAGTTCGGCCCTTGAGGAAAGTAGTCGCAAGACAAGAAGTGCGGATGTTCATAACTTCTGGTGTATGTATTGATTTCGTGATTTTATCTTGGGTTACTGATTTTACAGAGCCCAACAAACTCTTATAATGGCTCAAAAGATCCAAATTTGAGTAAACAATTTACTGCTGGCTACAAGAAGAAACACATAATTTTAACAAATCCTGAGAAACTTGACATAATTAAGCGGCTTGAAAGTTGTGCAAGAAAAAGAGATGTTACAGTGTCACACAATGGATCAGCAACTATCTACAATATAAAGAAATGGAACGACTAAATATGATCATTTATGGCATGTGGAACTGTAAGGGACCCTTTGAACAGCCAGACAATGGAACAGCCTAAACTAGCACAACTGCACAAGGTGTTGCGTAAGTGGTTTACAGCAATGCATTTTGAAGAAAAACCCATGACTGGGCTTATGATAACTGAAAAGGCTAAGTTTATTATGATGAAATTAAAAGAACTGATAAGTGCACATTCCCTGACGGTAGGAAAAAAAATACCGGTAAGAACTTAGGTCAATTAGGTACTATCTGGGCCCCAGTCCAACTGCAAAGATCAGACATGTCCTTTAACAGGACAAAATCAGAGGATGTTACTGGCCTCCTTACTGGACATAACAACCTGCAAGGACATCTTTACTAAATGGGGCTGATGTGGAGCACAGGAAGGAACCTCAGCACACGTTTTGTGTGAGTGAGAAGCTCTGCCTTCATTCAGACATGCATTTTTGGGTTCCTTCTGCTTGGACCCAGATGTTCAGTCTAATTCTAGGGGCCATCTGGAACTTTGGTAAAGGAGCAGGGCTCCCTTGACTTGCCATCAGATTATGGGGCATAAAGCGCCCGTCTGAAGGCTTAAGTGCAATGGAACCAAAAAGGATTGCACCCAATCATTATCTAATCTATTCTAATAGGTACTACCTGATAATCCAGAACATTTGATAGTCCAGCAACTGTCCTCCCTGTGAGTGCCAGATTAAGAGAATGCTATGCATGTACTTTAAATCTCTTTTAAAATTTGGTACAGTACAGTGACATATGTACATGGTTGGGACAGCCAATTCAATATTTTAACAATATTTGGATGATGAATGTACTCATTATAATCAATTTTATAAATTGTTACCATATACTGGGTGCTAAGAGTACACTCTTAAAATTTCTGAAATTGCCATATGAAAGAAAGTTTTACACTCACTCACCATGCTCCAGTCACAGGATCAGCTTCATTCCCACTGATTATGAACAACGGAAACAGAATGGAAAACACACACCCACTGTAAAATAATGCAGAACACACTTTGATAGGATATAAACTTTCACCAGGCACAGGATCTTTTATTTACCTTATACTTAGTGACATTCAGAATTACACAGTATAACAATGATTACTTAAACACGGCAAACATAATTTGTCTCTTCTATTCACACTTACTGATTTCCCCACTCAGACTGATGAAGGCAGTAAGGTCATTATTCAGAGCTTTCAAGTTAAGGATTTCCTGGGAGCTTTCAAGTTAAGGATTTCCTGGATCAGTGTTTTCTGGACAGTTGATGAGGCAGTCCAGTGGTAGGGTTCTGGCCTCACACCTTCTGGACACCTGTATAACAGCATTTCTTCTATACCTAAATAATGATGACATCCCATGTCTTGGTTTCCAGGCTCTGTAGTAACTAACAGAAGGAGAAATAATGGGAAGGACACTTTGATAGGAAAATTGGAAAGCCTGTCTGCCTCATGTGTGTGTGTGTGTGTGTGTGTGTGTGT
>Ga0123352_10012424_pt1 | contig 13461 bp, 6 predicted proteins | sample TergutLab28metaG_FD_89700 | JGI IMG/M metagenome (GOLD analysis project Ga0123352, IMG submission 89700) | Labiotermes labralis P1 segment gut microbial communities from Petit-Saut dam, French Guiana - Lab288 P1 | ecosystem: Host-associated > Arthropoda: Insects > Digestive system > Gut ...
CACCAAGACCCTATACGCCCCCCTCTCCTCCCCCATACGCGCCACATGCCCAGCCCATCTCATTCTTCTCGATTTTATCACCCGCACAATATTGGGTGAGGAGTACAAATCATTTAGCTCCTCTTTATGCAATCTCCTCCATTCCTCCGTTACCTCCTCTCTCCTAGGTCCAAATATTCCCCTCAACACCATGTTCTCAAACACCCTCAGCTTCCTTTCCTCCGGCAATGTCAGCGACCAAGTTTCACACCCATACAAAACAACAGGCAAAATTATAGTACGGAATAAATTATATGAAAAAGAAAATAAATTGTACAACGAAACGAATACCAAATATTTTGTTAACTTTTATTCTGTGCTGCAACTTTTGGGGTCACAGTTTTGTGATTTTCCATTTTACGTTTAATAATTAGAATATGAAAACAATAATCAAAGAGACCGGCAATATGCATGTAACGTATCGCTGAGGTGCGTTCGTGCAACCGTTGTTTCGGTGGAAAATAAATAAGAATTATATATTCTTCTTGTGCATTTGCAGCCTTAGATGTCCAGCATGAAATGCGCATGCGCCGTATTGTCGTCTGCAGCCTGCCTTGCTGTACAATAATTGTTCACATCATGTCATAGACGGCATGATTTTCGGGGAAAAATTTATTGAACATAAAATGTGTGTTTTGATTTTCTCTACAAGCTTTGTTTGAAACATTCCTTATTCTAAGAAGAACTAAGCGACTTACACGTATGACAATAAAATGTATATTGATCTTCATTTAAAGTACCCGTTATTCATGTCCGATTTTAATTAATCTTGAATATTCTTGATTTGGAAACCTACTCAAATATCATATAGTATAAATATCCTTCGAGTGGGAGCCCAGTTTCTTTATGCGGGTAGGACGAATGGTCAGACAGACGGACAGACAGTCCGACAGACATGACGAAGCTAACAGTCGGTTTTTGCAATTTTGCGAACGCGCCTATATAAAAGAAATAATCAAGAAACTAGCAGAAATGCATAACATTTTACAAAATGAACAAGAATGACCTCTATCAAATAATGTTTCAGTATTTCTATTATAGCCTAATTTTTTCCCTCTCTACGCCGTCGTCCGCACAAAAATAAAGACAGAAAAATTTCATAATTTTACCGCAGACTCCATAATATAAGCTACGTTTTAATTAAATGGATATTTAAATTCTGAAGCTACAGCAGAACAAATGTAAATTGTTTTGCTCTGTGACAGGACTGGTCCGGCCGAGCGGTTTATCGGATTATCATCAAATTAGCACAGCGTAACGAGTTTAATTCTGACGGTATACTGCTACCATACTTTTGCCCTTTACTGATTTCGAATTAAAGCCAAAAGGGTGGACCGAAATTCACGATGCAATAGTATTTTTTTTATCGTGCGACAATTGAATTGTATCATTCATGAGAAATTCCGTATCACAATTTCAAATACGTGGAAGGGAGAGAGAGAGATTTCAGAGTTTAGCATGTTTGAGTGTGTCGTCAGTATCATTCATTATATGTGGGCATCGATAGACACAAATTGTTTATAGTTTATTGCGAGCCACTCTTATTTTAAGCAGTCAGGTAAGTACGTGGTGTTTTAAAGAAGATTTTGGAAACCACTACCAACAAAACGTAGCTTGCAGGTATTCTGAATGAAGGTATCACGATGTGCTTGTGTAATACTAATTGGTAGCTTGCAGGATTTTAGGTTACGTGACGTAATCGGTTCCATTAACAGCCGAGACGTCTTTTGAGGGTTCTTCCTTGACTTCGTCTCCCACATGGTTGATATTTCATAATTAAGTGTGGCAGTCTATCTGTCTCTGTCCATTCGCCGAACTTGTTGTATCCATTTATTTTTGTAATTTTGAATTTTTCTTTACAACTGAGTTAATTTTAAGTTCTGATAATGTAACTTCATTGGATTTCTAATCTTGCCATGCGTATTTTGCCTTTCTCCTCATATCTTTCATTTCCGCTGAAATGATGTCTGCCTGGAGCCTGCATGAGGCAGACAGGTAACAACCCTACTACCAGACTTACTTGTCGCGAGACTAGTAACCTCTCATGGGGAAATTTTGAATAGTTGCAAGTCTCAGATGCAAGAGCCGGGTAGATCTAAAATTTGGAACTCGAAGAAGGGGTAGTTTTACAGTAGGAAGGCGCCGGGAATCACATGGGGATTGAAGAAATACTATTTAGAACTGAATAATTATTGTGTTCGATATCCTCCGGTATCCGATATAGGATATAGTTCTTACAATCTTCCGACAATTTCGTGTGCTGTCAGATCCAGGTGATCCATGTTATATATATATATATATATATATATATATGTGTGTGTGTGTCGTTTATTTAACAGTGCCTTCAGTAGTTTAGAATATATACATTCGAATATTAGAATAATTAGTGAATAATGAATTAGTACCTCCATGGAAGTAATTTCTCGTGCCCTGACAGTGATAATTTCCGATATTTGGTTGGACGAACCGAGAAATCTCGTTAAACCGTAGTACAGTAGGACAGGACGCCGCGCCGGGATGTCGAATATTAGGAAGTGCTACCCCATCGACTGCGACGATCGGTGAGGTGACTGGTTGTCGTGAGATAAAATGAAAGATAATTTGTGATGTTTGCATATTTGTGAGCTTTTCTTGTCTAAGGATCGTAACCGCTAGCAGTACACGATTTCCTGGTTGTAGCCCTTACAAGTAATACCTTGTCTTGAGGTGTCCCTTTTATTGCGTCGCAAAGCACCACGGCCACCAAGTGATGTCCCGGTGAATGTGGTTCCTCTAAACGATAAATCTGTCGTGCTGAGCTTCACAATGAATTGGAAACCGGCTAAAAAGGAGAGACTAATTTGTATCTTTGATCATATGGAGAGTACCGTTATGTGTTAACGAAATGCTAACCTGGACAGTAGATAGAGGTGAGTGGTCAGCTTCATGCTCTAGCTAATTTGTTTCCGAGCAATATAAATGTGGCTGAGCTCCTGAGTTGGCGTTATGTTTAGAATAGGGGAATTTTCTGTTGATCCTGCCAGGAACTGCAACACGATTTATAGATCACTGATTAGTCTGGCGGCTCACTATATCGACTGATCTGTTAATATAAATGTAGCAATAAAGATGTCAGTATTATGGTATTTAACAGAAGAGGAGTGTCTAACTAACTGCACAAGTAACAAATAGTTAAAATATGCTTCATATAATAAACACTTTCCAACAGAATTGTGGTTTAGTGAATCAGGAGATATCCCAGACATTTAACGATTTGTGACATGATCTGATAAAATACATTTGATGGTAATCCAAAATATAATTTGACATGGTCCAGCAATCATGTCTGTAATCGCCTAATAAACTTACCTACACGTGTTTTTCGATATAATTACGGAAATATGTTTGGACCCTCGTGTTTATACTGCAGAATATCTGAAGTGAAGACATATTGACTCACTTACTTACCGTTTCGTCGCAGTAACACACAGTGTCCCAGGAACAATACCTTATCCTTCGTCCATTCATACTTGGCACTCTGTTTCTGGATACTGAATAATGGGACTCTCTACATGTTCCCCTTCAAAATTTTAGGCTGGAGACCAGGTAACTTCAGCGAAACTTTTGTGCGAAATTTCAGCTCCTAAAGATACATTTTTAATAATCTATCCCGGCTTTCTTCCACTGAATTTTCGATTAATTATTGATTATTAATCCTGTAATTTTATTCTATGTAATCTGGAAGGATGATTAAGTATTAAGAGAAATTAATTGCTATTATGTTATATTATGTTATTTAACCTTTTGGCGCCGGAATTATTTTTTTTTATTTTAGCACATCCTTTATATAAAATATGAATAACACATGAACCAAATACGTTATAATTATGAAACAAACTGCATTTTGAAGAAACAAACTGAGAGTATACATCATGTTTAAAATATTCAGTACCTCTATTTGTTGACTAAATATATAAAATGCAACTTTAGAGGTCAGTGGTGCGGTACGACCCCTATAAGAGTCGTTAGGCGTCAAACGGTTAAAGAACTTCCTCTGACGTCAGCGATACATCTTTGTACATAATTATTATGTACATGCACTGTGTTACAGAGTTTTACTGTCTCCGTGCTTGCCGTTGCAACACATTAAACTGCTTCAGACGAATTCTTATGAATTTTCCTAAACTGTAGCAGTTCTTTGGTTATCTATTGCCAGCTGAAGAATGAACGGATATTTTTATTCACATCCATTATATTATTTTACACTTGACAAGAATTAGGTTGCGTGCACGTGACCACAAATATCAAAGGTCCAGACCTTGAAATTTAGGCTTAGTAGTTAATGAACTGAAAAGTGTGGGCATTGTCGTGACGTGATTTGAGGTAATGTCCAAAGGGTATTTTTATGGAGAAAATGAAGAAAACCTTGAAAACCTGAGGCATACTGGCAGATCTTTGGGACTAAATGAATTTGATGCTTCGAGAATGCTTCTGACGCCATCATATCCTACGGTGATGTCGTCTTACTCTACCTTTATTACCCCAAAACCAGGATTTCCTATGTTTACCATTTTCATGTTGTTTATACTGGCCACGAAATACAGAACGCACATCCATAACTCGGCACTCTTGGCAACACGACACAACGCGGCATGCTGCCACAAAACCAATTGGAATAGTGAAATTAATATGACTTTTAATAGTGTAACTTTAGCAAGGACGATATAGCTCCCTGATGATGGTTCTAGGACCGAAACATGTCGCAGCGTTTTTAATGTTTTAATGTTTTAAGGTGTAAATTTTATAAATTTATATAAGTGCAGTTGGATGGTAAAATAATTGAGTGACTTGACAACATGTACGGCATAACAACGAAAATAAGTAATTAAAAATTCCAATAAGAACATTTAGGAAATCTCATCCAAATCAATCGAGCATTACCTCCAATGCAACATCTCTCGTACCTTACATTAAATTAATTACATTTCTCAAGCTACTCCTGCTTCCATCTTTATGTACAACCTATATAGCGGAACCCTCAGAAATAACTAATTTCAGTCGCTTTACAGAGTCAACTCAACTGAACAAGGTACATGCGCGGGACTTTGTAATTTCCATTAGAGGTAATGAGTAAGGGGCTTATTAAAAGTTAAGGATTAATGCAAAGAATTTAAAAATGAAAACTGGGCTAACCCATAATTAAAACCATAAAAGAAGGAAACAGAAAGTAACCCAGTTACAGTGTTTGACCCTACCTAAATGGTTAACCAGATAGGTGTCAACCGTGTGGCCAAAGGACAGCTGGACCCCGAAAAGTAAAACTCTTTGCAGATGGTGCAGTGACTGAGCGTATGCCCTTCTAAGGGGTCTAACAGATAGGTTTTGACACGAGATTGTAAGCAGAGCTGGCATCAGAGAAGCAGTGTTTTAATTTCATAAGAGACGATGGACGTAGTCCAAAGAAAGAGGAGTGCTAGTCAATATTCCACACGATCCCCTAAACCCTATAGACATGAATATTAAAAATCTCGTAATCAAATTATTGTAATCTTAAAAACAGAGTTTTCTACAAAGACCGGTTTTTATAACTATAGAAGAATTGCAATCGTTAAATTAGGGGAAAAAAGCAAGATATTTCACATATATATATATATATATATATCAAAATTTCTTCCACATTTCAACGCGGTATACCAAGCTCTAATGACATGAAGGTATTGTTATTGTCCTGTATGTTGATTACGTTTGTAAGTAGAAGTGGCCTGGATGGAGGAAATGTAATTTTTGTAAGCAATATGTTGCTGAAATTCCACAATTCCTTCTCGTCCAAACATTTTAAATTGTACTCTGTAAATAACAACTCAATCTTCTGCAGAATGTCGTGGAAATTTGATTTGATTTGCCGGCAGCATTGCCTATAGAAATGCGATTCTTGCCTACTTTGTTAACGGTGAATTTTCTCCGTGTACGTTCTGCAACCACATGGGGAGTGGCGGCATCATCCAGTCATTCTGGCCACTTGATGGACATGAGTTGTCAGTTTCTCGCCCCAACTGCTTTACTACGGGGGAAAGAGTCCACTTTGTTCATTGAGTAGAAGGTTGGGTGGGCCTTAAAGACGGTCTGGACGTTTCGAAGGAAGCATCTCTTGCTCCTGCCGAAAACGGAACCACAATTCCTCCGTCCTTAAGCCAGCGCCCTAAACACTATACGGACTAGGCAATATAGAACACTAAATAGGATATATATATATATATATACATATTTAATTCGAGCATACACACACACATATTCGTGACTGTTCCGAATATTTCGTGCGGTTACAGGATGCTATTTCTTAAATTTCAAGGGTAAACACAAATTACAAATTCTCGGGACAAAAGTTTGTAAGACAGTGTTCGAATTTATTTTCACTGTGCTTTGTAATATAATTATACAATAAAAACCAACGATATACACATTTCCTAAATTAATGTTTTAGTTTTTAATTTTTTTATGTTTTCTACTTGTTTCGAACCCGAAAGTTCATCTTCAGGAAGACGGTTGGATAAACAGTTAAGGTACGGTACTTTTTAAATGCGTCGTTTTAAGCAGTCTAGCAGGTAGAAGAGTGTGTTCCATACAACCGTCTTCCTGAAGATGTACTCTCGGGTTCGAAACATGTAGTATATATCAAAAAATTAAAGTATTAATTTAGGAAATGTGCATTTGGTCAGTTTATATTTTTCTAAATACGTTTGAAAGTAATAGACAAGCAATAAGTGTGCAATATAGGGACATTGCATAATGAAGAGTGCTTACATTTATTCAGGCCATCTGTTATTCGTATGACAGTGGATTATAGAGATTGATTTGATAGTCTAGACATACCTTTCGAGAGGGGGGTCATTGTAGGTGCCCAATGTCCGTGTAGGTATTCATAATCTTGCCATTTTGGGAAACCAAGCAGATGGTGAACTGATTAATGACTTCTTTTAGGTTTTGTATTCCTATTTTGTACATTATTTCCATTAACAGTGAGGTTCATATAATTAGGTGTTAGCTGTTTCGCTGTACATGTTTTCTTGTATGCACCAGATAGTGCCATTCGACTTGAGTAACTTTATCTTCACATCCATACAGTTGTAATATTTCTTTCTTTGTTGTGCATCTATAATCCTGATACAGCGTGTAGAATTCTGCAAAATGCACGGTTCGCACTGTATCAAGGCGGTAGTATGAATGTTTATGGGTTGGCTGCTTCGTATACAGGTCAGTGTCAGTCTAATATGACGAGTGGTCAGAGAATATATTTAAAATGCACACATTTTGCATTCGTTATGTTCAGCTCGAATATGAAGGGTTCAGACGTAATTGTACTGCTGTCACACATAGTCCTTCCCATTAATGAAGCATTTATTATATGGCAGGAAGAATTTTAGATGCCGTGTTGATACAGGACCGTGCCATGTGTTGTTAACCATCCGGTGACAACTGTTGGCATCGCGGTGTTACCTTCAACTTTGTGACAAACAAAATTTTACTTTTTTCCTGGAAACGCTCGGGAACGAACTCCCATGATATTGTCATTGTTAGCTGAGACGGTAACTTAAATTACATATCATGTAATCTTATTTTGTGAACGACCCTCGTGTTGTTACATTATCGCCCCTTCTATGCCTAAGTCATTCAAGTAAACTAATACTTTCACGTTTCCCAAAAACACCCTTCACGTGTTCCTACTGCCATATACAACGGGCTGTATGTCATACTAGTTAGAAACATCGGTTCTGGACAGCGTAGTCGGTATAGCGACTCGCCGCGGGCTGAACGATCCGGGGTTCCAAACCCGGTGCGGACGAATTTTTCCGCACCCATCCCGAATGGGGCTGGGATTCACCCAACCTCCTATACAATGGGTATGGGGTCCTTCTCAGGGGTAAAGCTGCTGGGGTGTGGCGTTGACCACCCACCCTTCTAACGCGGTAGTTAAAGAAATTGTAGAGCTACAAGTAAACTTCCCCCTGGACCTTTGTGGTCTCTTCTAGGATGAACTTTACTTTTAGTGAGATGTATCTGGATAAAACAGTTTTTGTATTTTCTGTCATAACAGTGTGTTTAGTACACATGTAGTGTTTTTACTGTTCTGTTATTAATACACCGCCACACCACAGTTTCACAGTGCCTGGTGGCAAAACCAGTGCACTGGTGCACACTGCCTCCTCTCACTTTACATCCGCTCCACGTAGTAAGCAGGAAATACGTCATTCTCCCATGTACGAAATTAGCGCAACCATAATTTTTTGGGTGCTTTGTAAATTCAAGTGGGTTTATACATACGTAGTTCACACTGAACAAACAGGTGTTAGAATACTCACATGTTAACTGCTAATTCTATTATTTCGTTTCATGTGATGTTGACCTTTAATTGATTTGCTCCTCGTTAAGTTCGTCGCAGTTCAATACAGGCCATTCATACGCACGCGCACACACACGCACTGTCACGTATATATGTACATATATTGTTTATTCCTGAATTATAATTAACTTATTCCCCGCACCACCACACATGCTGTCAATTATTGTCATTTTCTAAGCGATTGTGATGTATCAAAGCTGTGAAATTTGAAAATAAATTGAATAGAGCTGTCCCCTCCAACAGTGTGTTGAATTTTCCCTGTAAACTTCATGGGTATAGGGTTTAGCATCCCTTTAATTTTGCAGTTATCCGGCATTCTTTCAAAATAACAAGAATGACTTTTGTTGAAATCCTCTCTCTTATTCTGTCTCCCGCCTAATTTTAGCGCCTAAACATTTGACTGGCATCTTAAATAGATAAGAAAATGTTTCGAACAGTAAGAAAATAGGGCAACTTGGATTTTGACCGACAGTGCCTTTCTTTTTATTGAATTCCACAGCTGCTTGAACTAGCGACAGGCAAGTTCATTAATCTGTAAAGAACACCGTTGGGAATTGCGTGTTCTTGAGAATTTTGTAACACTCGGAGTACCTTATTTATTTTGATATTTAATAGCAACTCTACAAGCGGTAAACTCTTCCAGATAAGCATACTTTTTTTATTTACACCGAAACTATTTGCAAGTTTTGATTACGTTTTCATTTAAAGAATGAGTTCTTAAGCAGAACGTGACAGATACGTAGGGACACCTGAACTACCTACTTTAATACTGCGTGTTGGTATGAGAATGTAAAAAATCATTTTCTGAATTCCGTGAGAAAAGTGTGCGTAAACGAAGAGTTATGGTTCGATCGGTGCCCGAGGCCAAGAGTTCAGCCTGGATTTTAGGCCTACTCAGCGTCCGATGGCGTAGTTGTTGGTGATTCATTCCCCAGGGGTAAACAGGCGAGGTTTGAGACTGACTATTCACTTTCTTATGGTACCGAGCTTAAGAATGAGTGGATACGTACCTCTACTCTCACATCCGCCTTCATAGCGTGTGCAGGGATATATTTACCGTAATATTTAGTACAATATCTATGACTTTACACATCTGTCGTCGTTGCGGACGGAATAGAAAATGTAGGTAAGACGGTTTTATATTCAAGCATACCCTAGATTATGCAGAGCAGCTGTAGGGAGGGAGTTTTACGAATAATTGAGAAAAAACGGATAACCCAAAGCACGTAATTACTGAGCCACACACAAAAAATTAAATAGAAATTTATTTATTACTTATGTAATGCATACACAGCTTACCTGCGAAAGTTCCCGAATGCTGCACAGAGAATTTTTATCTAGCACTCGGCGTTGAATCGCGCTATTTTCTGCCTCCGTCGTGAATTTATTAACAACTTATGATCGTACACGGATAATCCGCAAACCGGACAATGCATATTTGAGAATTCACTGTATTTTGTTGGTGTTAGATTTGAGACAAAAAGAGAAAAGTTTGATTACTTGTGCCACAGTTGTAGATATAATTCTGCAGTCTGTACACTCATGTTTTCATGCTGACTTTTCGCACCGAAATGTGATTACATTCTATTTAAAATGAACCAGTAGAGTTCAACGACTGCACAGCTTCACGTAAAGCGGAAACATTATGTGTAATTCTGGTGTTTTAACAACAAACCCCCCAAAATAACACTATTATTTCGGACTTTCAACCAGGAGGTTTATTTTAAAATACTGCAGTTCTTCAGTAGATTTTAAATCCTATTCTGAAAGTCATTTTTTCACCAGATTTCTTACTTTTCCACCTTTGTTTCACTACAAGATCCACACGTATATTTTTTCCCCATGGTACATCAGACCCAAGTGGACCAGAACTTCCTCGTTATCGAGGATTTAGATCACACTCAAACACACAACACTCGGTGGGACTCCTCTGGACGAGTGATCAGTCCGACGCAAGACTTCTATCTAACGACACACAACACCCACAAGAGACAGATATCCATGCCGCCGTCGGGATTCGAACCCAGAATCCCAGCAAGCAAGCGGACGCAGACCCAAGCCTTAAAATTGTGTTCTAAAATTCGATAGCCCTCTTACTGCCATCTTTAAATTTAAAATTCAAAATGAATTTCAAATAAAACAGCGAAATAAAGTGACATAAGTCCCAATTGTTTATTGTTTTTAACTTAGGTAGTTTGGCGTACTTTAAACTTGACATGTATTTGGTAAATCGTAATTCATCATTCCTTTTCATGTGTATTGTTCGACGGCATCATGATTTGCTGGGGTCATGGTGTCCGACATTCTTTTGTGGGTGCGCTAGAGCTAGTGTTAGTACATAATCTGCTTGTACCATTGCATGATTCTAATCAGTATAGACAAATTTAAGTGAGACATCGCTTTGAACACTGACGATCACCTAAGTTGTGTACCGGCAAAAGCTTCCTTTCGAAACCCACAGACAACACAGTCCATGTCGTAAATCCAGAAAAATTGAAAATTGTGTATAGCTACACAAACAGTATTTGTTATGAGAACCGTACAGAACACAAAACTATACGCGTGCCCTAATTACAGGGTGTTTCTTGACGTTACACAAGGTTATGCAGTTATGGCAGTGGGCTTTAAAGTTGTAAGATGACTGTTGAAGCCGTAATATGTCGTTGTGTAAAAACCTACAATGCATGTAGAAAATAAATTACTCTGTGTAGTCTCCTCATTAATGCAAGACCTGAAGCTACCACAAGGTACTGTTTTCCCACATCGAAGTCGTGCGAGGCATTAAATTACATTTTGTATCTTGAAGTTTGTAGAGATTTTCTCTTCTTCTTGATGTTTCTCACAGGTTACGGTGAAAGAAATGCCGATCAACATAAAAAGTTATTATCGTCTTTGTTACGCACGTGGATAGTGATTTATAATATACACGAAAACACTACAGTTCTAACTACATGTGATCGAATTTGTGACAAACGTTTGTTCATTTTGTTAAAAAATTTATGATTGTGCCATAGATTGACGGATGCCAAGTCTTCTTTGTGTACACGCTTTAACGCTTGGTCATTTGCTTTGTGGATGTCAGAGAAACACAGTAAGGTAAAGAGAACTCTGGACCGCATCAGATGGAACAGATTTATGACATGAATTGAAATGCTTTTATTGATTACGCAAACTCCATCGGAGCCGATTCCAGTGGCCGCGCGGTCTAAGGCGTGGGTCTGCAGCCGCTCACTTACTGGGATTGTGGTTTCGAATCCCGCCGGGGGCATGGATGACTGTTACGAGTTGTGTGTGTTATCACGTAGGGGTCTCTGCGTCGGGCTGATCACTCGTCCAGAGGAATCTTACCGAGTGTGGTGTGTCTGAGTCTGATCATGAATCCTCGACAATGAGGAGGCCTTGACCCACTAGCGCTCTTGTGCCATGGTAAAAAAAAGTCTTCGAAAGTACCCCGCACGTAACGTGTCATTTGATATATGACTGTTGATTAATGAACTATGTGAGCGGTTCAGAAAGCGAAGATGTTATGTAGTTTGTGGTGAGTAAGGAATAAAAACGGAAAAGAAGTAAGAGGCGACGATTCTGTGTGCATAATGTCTGCAATAAAATAAATGCGCGTGGCGAATTTTATTTGTTAAAACTGGGATTATTAAGATATACTTTTTAATATTTTCGGATATCTCATGGACGTTTAAGACAATCCTGGCTACGAAGAGATCTTCGTAAATTTCATATTTTAACTACAAAAATACACTCATAACATAATACAAGACATCATGAAAACACTTCATATTAGGTATCAACCCCTACATGTTTCGGCATTCGTATGTGTTGGACATACAGTCCCTTCTTGTTACTAAACTCCTGAGAGTTGCACCTTGGTGCCAAAACATGTAGTAGTTGGTACCTAATATGAAGTGTTTTTGTGATCTGTTTTATTTTATCTTAATTAGTGCATTTTGTTGCTTAAAATATGGAAATTAGACAGCTAGTTCACCAATATGCCATAAATATGTCCTGGCCAGATGGAACTGTATTCTCGCCCAAGGATATGAAAGGGAATTCCGGTGCAGACCCAATGTGCGGTATCTCGTTATTAATAATGTGGAGAATAATTTCTTTCCTCTCCTTGCGTCGGTCAGATCCGTTCGATGTGGTTCGGTGTTCACGTGACCTGAGCAGGCAAACGTACAGTCATGTGCCTTGACTGGATAGTGACTGAGCCAAAATTACAGCATGCAGGATGATCAGACCTTTCGCGGTCGATAACATAAAGATGATCGAGAAACGTGAGCAGGGACTGCGAATTGGAATTGAAATAATATGAAATGAAAGGGATTTAGAACTGCTTTATCCAGACTCAGATTTCTAATGATGCGTCTGTCAGGCTAGAAATAAACGCGTTGTTTATTCTAATATTTATTTTAAATAAAAAATTATTTATTGCCTGCTATAGGATGCTGAGTTACGAATCCATATATTGGAAATCCTCATCTACGGAAATTTGTTAGTCGACCAGAGCTTAACAATTAAAAGAGAAGAACATTTCCTAAACTTGATATCTTCCCCTCCTCGGTAAATATATATGAGAGCTACCCACTAAACTGGGTCTGTTAGCACCGAGATATTGTCAGAGACACAGAAGTTTTTTGCACTCTGTACTATGATTTTAGTATCACATTTAGAATCTATAATAGAATATTTAATCGATTATTGCTATATAAAAAAATTTCGCAGTTTTTCTTGATAAACACATAAACACTTTTATTGTGGGCGAAACAGTGTCTGAATAGGTAAACAGTTTATATAATTGTCGCGATACTTAAAATGGTTAAAGCATTTCTGTTTGGTTTGTTGACCTCTTTTTTTTTAAAACAAGTCGCAGAATTTCGAAAAGCGGCTATCAGCTTTTCCATATCTGTCTGTGTGTCTGTCCATCCGCCTGTCTGTGTGTCTGTCCATCCGCCTGTCTGTGTGTCTGTCCATCCGCCTGTCTGTGTGTCTGTCCATCCGCCTGTCTGTGTGTCTGTCCATCCGCCTGTCTG
>Ga0123352_10012425_pt1 | contig 13461 bp, 9 predicted proteins | sample TergutLab28metaG_FD_89700 | JGI IMG/M metagenome (GOLD analysis project Ga0123352, IMG submission 89700) | Labiotermes labralis P1 segment gut microbial communities from Petit-Saut dam, French Guiana - Lab288 P1 | ecosystem: Host-associated > Arthropoda: Insects > Digestive system > Gut ...
CGCGCATCCACTAAAACATTCGTTAGCCGAGTCCAAAAAACAGCGAAAAAATCTTCGTTAGCCAAAAAATCGTTTGCAGGGTCACTCGTTAGCCGAGGTATCACTGTAGTCGACTGAACTGATGCCCCCTGGCTGACTTAAATGGACTCGTCTGTTTCGCTGAAAGACAAAATCTGGTTTCTGCGTGTGTGTCATCACATTTCAACTGGCCTCTACTTAGAATGGAGACAACAAGATAGCTCAGTCAGTATAGTGACCAGGCTACAGAGAAGAAGGAATTGTAGTGCAACTCCCGGCAAGGACAAGTGACTCCTTTCTTCTTCAAAATATCCAGATCAGCTCTAGGGTCCACCCAACCTCCCAGGAGTAAAGGAGGAAGGCCTGGGGCACCGGAGCATTTCTGGAAATGAGGAAGCTGATAAGCTTGCTAGACAAATGTCAGCCATGCTGTTACTTGGTCCAGAGCCGGCTCTTGGAATACCTAAGTGTTCGGTAAGAGAAGCAATTAAGAACTGGACTGAGATGCAACATCATAGAGCCTGGATAGACCTGCCAGGCCTCAGACACGGCAAACTATTTATAGGTAGACCATGTAAGAAAAGAGCTGACGACCTACTAAAGTTAAGTAGGCATCAACTAAAAATGGTAACTGCGATCTACACAGGGCATGCTCCTGTAAGGGGGCACCTGTATATTATGGGTGTGTTTGATGGGGATCCAATCTGCAGATATTGCGGGATGGAGACTGAAACAGTGCAGTACATTATTTGCTGTTGCAAGGCAGTGGCTCGTCAGCACTACAACGTCTTTGGGAGGCTGACTGTAGAACCAAAAGACATAAGCACAGCCTCAATAAGGGACCTTTGCCTCTTCATACATGGCGCAGAGCTATTGAGGCTGTGCTGAACGAAATATTAGGGCTGCACAATAAGCCTAAGGCTGCTGTGCATTCGGTGCATAAGCTGAAGGGCCCTAAGAAGAAGAAGAAGGAGGCAGAGAAGTAGGAGGAGGAGGGGGAGAAGGAGGAGGAGGAGGAGGAGGAGGAGAAGAAGAAGAAGAAGAAGAAGAAGAAAGGAGGATGGCTCACAATGCTGCATATTCACCTCCATCTTGTGCCAACACTAACAATAAGTGGAGCTATAAGTCTGTTACCTGATGCATCTTCATGATGTTCATGGCCATAACTCTTAATTGTACTGTACATGTGACTGTCGTATGACATAAAACTGTACACACACTGCGGTCTGCCGGGTTGACACCTTGATGTCATAACCCACAGCACACTCCACATTCCCACTAGTGTAAAGACCCAAACTCACACAATTACATACATTACATGCCGTACTAAGTGTAAGGATAGATGGATTTTGAAGATGCAGGGTAAGAAGGTGTGCAGTGGATTTATCTGATTCAAGAAGGGGTCCAGTAGGAGACTCAAGTGAACATCTCAGTTTCATAAACAGCAGGTAATTTTTTGACTGCCTCAGCAGCTGTCAGCGTCCCCAGCATTCTGCTCCATGAGGTGTGTTACTGTATCAATATTAGCCGAACTCTTTAAGCCTTCACCAGAAAAACTAAATCAACATATCAAATTAACATTCAGTTCACACTTCACAGAGAGCACAGATTCCTTCCATTAACAGGCTTGAGAATTGATCTCTGGCCCAGACCTGGCTACCAGGGCCCAATTATTGTCCTTTAACAGAACACAATCTAGGGTTGTTATTGGCCTGCTTACTGGACATAACACCTTCAGAATACATTTATATATAATGGGGGTGAGTAATAACCCCACCTGTAGGAAATGTGGTACTGAGGAGGAAACCTCAGTCCACATTTTGTGTCAGTGTGAGGTCTTGGCTTCACTCGGGCATACATACCTGGATTCATTCTTTTTGGACCGTGAGGATATCAGGAAACTAAGTACTCTGCTAAAGGAATAGGGCCCCTTTAACTTAGTACAGAACATGGGGTACAAAGGGCCTGTCTTAAGGCCTAGGTGCATCGGGCCTGGAAGGGCTCGAACCCAAATACCATTCAATTCAATTCCTTCCATTAGAAGACCAACCGGTTAATGTGGCACAGCAAAAGAGTCACACTGCACTGCATGTGGCACACAAAATGCACTGTGTTGATAGCATGCCCACCTGTGAACCTGGCAGTACATACTTACCTATAAGCTTTAAATGGTTAAAACCAATGATCAGACACTAAATGTAGATATTTAGATGTCACACAGCCACTCCACTAAATATCGAAGTACTGTGAACTTTGCACCCCAGACACTTTAACTCTGGGGAATGAACTGCCAGTACCTACAGAGTACAAAGCCAAGTCGGCCCCACAGATGGTCTGGACATTTTGGAGAAGAGAAAAATGTCTTGTTCCAGCCTGGAATCATACCTGGACGCACTCCCCTCCTAACCTCACATTCATTCCTCCACTAGTACATCGGACATGACAAGACACAGCTGCAGTACGACAGCATGGAGAGGATATGGAATCTGAGGCTCTGGTATGTGATTTGTGCATGAAGTTTAAAGTGGCATGTATACTGTACAGCTGGCAGAACAGCAAGAGAAAAGGTAAAGGTACAGGTACAGGAAACATGTACACAATGAAGGCATATAGGCAGCTTGGAAGTACGGCTCCATGTATTCTTCACCTCAGAACTAGGAGGAGGTAAGAAATTACCTTTCTGCCCCAGCCACTTCACCCCTGGCAAAAGATCCCTGGATACCAACTCGAAAGGAGATTGAAACAGCCACAGAACCAGTCTGTGTACCTTGCAACACACAAAGATCGCCTTCCCATGCTGTAAATTGAACAACGATTCCTTGATCTCAGTCTTAGTAATTAACGAACTTGATGCACAAATTCTTGTTTTATAACAAGTTTATTAAATGCCTCTACATGTTTCGAGCACTATTGTGCTCATTATCAGGAGGTCAAATTGTATTATACAGCATCTGGTATCATCACACCTGTAGGTGACCGTCCAGTGTGCAGGTTGAGAGAGGACTGGTTGAACCAGTCCTCTCTCAACCTATGCATGAGAAGGCCACCTACAGGTATGATGATACCAGATGCTGTACAATACAATTCTGACCTCCTGATGATGAGCACAACAGTGCTCGAAATATGTAGAGGAATATAATAAACTTATTATAAAACAAGAATTTGTGCATTAATTTGGTTAATTGCTAAGATTATACTGAGATGCACGGGCAGTAAAACATCAAAAAACAATTCCTTGGTCATCCTGTCCATAGCCCGGTCACCATACATAGGGGTAGAAGCCCATATCACAAACAGAAATGACATTTATTCCTCCCTATGTTACTTGCTAGTTGCCACAAGAAAACCTTGTAAAGCCAACAGTTACTGGTGACAGATGCAAATCACAAAAGCAGTTAGTAAAGTAAAAACAACAAAAAACTTTAATGACTCACTTCTTCAAGTTTTCCTTTTGGCACCCGACATATGCAATTGGTGCCAAAGTTTGTGTCTCTGGTCTGGATGCAACGAAGACAGCACAGATTTTCATAACCTTGTTTCTTCCATTTTGCGATCAAGTTCTTATCAGCTATGTTCTCTCGCAAACAATATTCATACAATTCTGTAACAACATAATAACAGATGAGATGCATGGAGCATGTACCAGGTGTAGAAGAGAAACAAAACTGACACAACCTTTCGGATGAAAAACGTGAAGCAAATACACCACTTTGATAACTTACAAGTAGATGTGTCGACACCAGTAAAATGGATTTGAAAAAATTGGGTGCTACGGCATGGACCAGATACATTTCATTCAGTACAGAGGCCAATAGTGAATGCTTGCGATCGCGATAATAAACCTATTAGTTCCCTAAAATGTGAGGAATTTCTTGCCTACTCGAACGACTATTAATTTCCAACTAACGAATCTTCCACAGGCATGGCGAGTCACTGCTATCATTATCATAAGAATTAGATATAAACAGACCCTTATAACGTCATACTGTGCGTGCACGCACTGAAACAGAAGACAACACAACCCACCTCTGCTAATAGCCTTCCGGCGGTAGAATAAATCATATATATAACGTGATTTCTGGTGGTGAATCTTGAAAATTGGCCACAGTGCTTCTACTTTTCTTTTTCCTTCATGAGGTTCCGTTTCAGCTGCAAATAAATAATTCACAAACGATAATTAATTATGGAGCAGTAACTCCGGCCTTGATGGCTTACAGTAAACTACGTGGTTTTCAAGAGGTTATGATTTTACTGTACCTTCGCGCATTTTTTGTTCCAGCTCTTCTAAAGTTGGTTCAATCAGTTCCCACCCTTCTGGTGGTGATTTCTTACTTCTTCTTACTTTAGGCATAATGTTATAAAAGCAAAATATATCATTCAACACACATTCATGCGGGAAGAAATTCCAAACGTAACCCACCGTCAGACGTCGCGTGAAAAGATTTACCGTACCTCTACACCAATCTTAGCATTTAAAAGTATCTCCTTTTACTTCACCATCACATTGATAGAATAAATTTCCCTGCACGGCACTCTAACCACTGGCGTGCGCGACGTCATCTTTAACCTTCATTTGTCACCACATTCCCATGGTTGATGTACGACCCACTAATCCATCTGATTTTAATCAGTATTTAAGTCTCTTCCATTTCTAAAACAGAATGAATTTATGAACATAGTTCTATTAGCATCATATTATTGCATTATTAAAAATATATTCAAGTGCGTAATTAATTAAGCTCTTTTTCGTACTAAAAGCATTTCCCAATAATTATAATTCAGAGTGGAATGTTGGCAATACCTCCAATGATAACTGCGAGCATCAGCTGGTGAAGGCGAAAGTTGTGTGCTAATCATTTTGTTATATTTCAATTTTCTAAATTTTTGTAGTGCTACACTTTATTTTAAAAATATAAAGCATAATAATGCCTAAAGGTAAGTGTATAATCTTATTTTGAGACCAATTTTTTTTCTTCAATATTCGTAATTGTGTAGTATTGAAAGATAGCTTCGAAAGGTTAGGCTGATTGCATGAACAACTTCGAGTTCTTCCTAGGCCTAGAGAACCACACTTTTTGTTCTAATAATAATAATGTCAGGGAATGTGATTTAACCAAACCTAAGCTGTTCATGTGCCACAACTGTTGTAACTATTTGTTCCAACCTAGGAAAGTACACCAATCACAAAGGCAAGAACAGGAGATTCACCAATCCTGAGGAAATAGAGGAGCAAATGAAAAGAGAGGAAAAAGAAAGAAAATGGAGAGTAAGGAAATTTAGAAACCTACTGCTTGTTTTCAAATTGTCTCCATGTTCTTTTAATCATACCGTCATATTCTCAATTTCTATTTTCGTAGGAGGAGCGTGGTGACGCAAGTTCTAGTGAGGATGAAGCAAGAGCGAAAGATGATAAGGCGTCTGAATCCGAAAGTGAATCATCCGAAGAAGGGAGCGAAGAGGAATCGGTATTGTACATGTTTTTAACATTTGTGGATTATTATAATATGAATTGTAGGTGCTACTCGAATCTTCATAATTATTGTAATTGGGCAGTGCGGTGCACACGTATGTTGAAGTTTTTTAATGCTGACAGGTGAAGGCCAAAGGAGTTGAGAATTTGATTCATGTGGAAAACCCAAACAGAGTACAGAAGAAGGCAAAAAAATTGTCTACTCTTAATGAAAATGTCAAATCATCTTCAAAACCGGAATTGTCACGAAGAGAAAGGTAAGAACAGAAGATACTCCCAGAAGACATGACATCATGCAAAAAAGGTTCATATTTATTGGTTATTATTATTATTATTAATATATAATATAATTATTATAGTAATCGTTGTTGGCCAAAGGCTGATAAGTTTATTGCTTAGGTATGTTCATATCAATCACTCTTCCTACAGTTTTGACTTAATAATGTATGTGCATAGTGATGGCGTAAGTAATAACTTAAGAACATGGGAGCTCCTGTTAGTATTTTGTGTGTAACGTTTAGTCAGCTGTATGAAGTGATGTGCACATCTTTTGCTTTCAAAATAAAAACAAATTGTCCCCCCCATCTCTCTCTCTTTTTTTAAATAAAGCCTTATGTTCCTGATGAATGTCGGTGCTCTTGGATTATGTGAACACTTCCAACTCTCACTATGAATCACATGGCTAAAGGAGGCACACAGTTTTTTTGTGAACAAGCAGACAGTGAGGTTTGTGGGTCTGGCATTGGTGACTGAGATCTTTAGTTTCTGGGGTGTGACGCTGTGTAGTGCAGTAAAAATTCATGAGCATTTTGGGAATATTTGTCTCCATCTTGTAGAAATTATGAATTCCTTCAAGTCTTATGTTTATTGGACCGTGCATCATCTTGATAGTTGAATAAAGATAGACCAACTTGATGTCACTTGCTTTATTATTTCATTATTTAATGCTCAGCATGTTTCGAATGTTAATACATCCATCCTCAGGAGCTTGCGGAATATTTGTTGAGTTATTTCATGGGTTGTATTGCTCTGGTATGATGTGTGTGGTTTGGCTGGGGTGGTGTGGTATCCGGATGCAGGCTGAAGCAGTGCTTCAGCCTGCGTACAGATACCACACAACGTAACACAGTGAAGCCTGCATCCAGATACCACACCACCCCAGCCAAACCACAACGTAACACCAACACACATCAAACCAGAGCAATACAACCCATGCAATAACTTAACAAGTAAGTCGCAAGCTCCCGAGGATGGATGTATTAACATCCGAAACATGTTGAGCATTAAATAATGAAATAATAAAGCAAGTGACATCAAGTTGGTCTCTCTTTATCCTTGAAGCTTCAGCATGGCTTCGTATGCCAGGGGTCAGCAATTTGTGTGAAATGTGAACAGCACTCAGTATATTTTAAAATAATTGCATTTACATTACAGTCAGTTGTGTAACAACGGATCGGACACATCAGTCTGTGCGCTGCATAGCAATCCACACCACATTTAGTCTGCTGCTGCTCAGTATGTCTTAACATATCCCACTGCAGGTCATTCATTTGACAGCATACAAATACAACAGACCATTTCTGTACCGTCATATCTCATCTTTCAGGGAGGAGCTGGATCGTCAGAGAGCCCAGGCCAACTACCAACGGTTGCATGCGGAGGGGAAAACGGAAGAAGCCCGTGCAGATTTAGCCAGATTAGCCATAATTAAGCAACAAAGGGCAGAAGCAGCTAAACGGCGCGAAGAAGAAAAACAATGTACAGTTAGTTTAGCTACTTTATGTGACGGATGCTTCCATGATATTTGGGTTTGGTGTTATAAAAAATGTCTTTCCTTTTCAGTAAAAGCAGCAGCGAAACAGTCTAAAACAGCAGAAGTCCAGAAAGCCCTCGGCAAGAAGACATGATTTGCAGCAGGAAGTCTTTTGAGGCTCCACCTGTTCGGCATTGTGATGAATTGCTGTCAAGATCAGTTCTACGTTTCTCAAGATTCAATTTCTATTACCTTGAAGTTTGGATTAAAATATTAATGTTTATAAATTTGTTTACCCAGCATTTGAACTCATGTGGGATATTATGTCATAATATGGCTAAATTGTTTTGCATTGAGATTGCTTTTGTTTTAAAAAGTGTAAGCATGCACATGTGATTTGTGTTATTTAAAGAGATGTGAATACATGTGACACATTTGAAGTAGCTTCACTGCATTCAGACCCTCCTTTTAGCGTGTCCTACAATTCTGTGAAACAGGTAGATCAGTCAGTTTAGTGACTAGGCTGACCTGGACAACTAACGATCAGGTTCAATTCCTGGTGGACGGGCGCTTTGGCGCGGTGTTCAGACTGGCTGTGGTGTGCACTCGGCATCGTAACCAGGACTCTGAGGTGAGACATCCCTGTTGTGTTGATCCAATCACAATTAGGCAGGTGTACAGTCAAACACAACTTACATTAGCTACAGGTGGTTTACACATCTGTCCACAACTACATGTTTCGGCCTCTATATTGGCCATTATCAGGTTGTTCTCCTTCTTGTTATAAGGCTAACAATTCAATACAGTGTGACTGTTATTTGAAGAGACCTTGTTCCCATTTAAGACATTTTTCAAATAGCATTAAATGCAGTGATATTGATATACGGAGTACCACTCTAGCTGTATAGTAGAAAGGAGAAGATTTTTGTGTTGTGGTCACTGGAGCAAAGTGTATGGTGCTCACCAGGGATGTTCTGTTTTTCCCATTGAGGCGTTGGCACGAGCATGCCGTGAATGTTCATTCATGGCTGTTGCGCTGTGGAGATTGGACTCCGCAGGTGTGGTAGCCGAGGGCAGATGGGAAGTATAAATCCCGAGATGCTGTTTGAATATTCTTTCAGTTTGTTTTGCAATTAATTTAGATGTGTTGGGTACAAAACCCTTCTGGCAGATCGGTTTTATATCTCTGGGGAGATAAATTATAAATGTGTATTGGAAAACTGGAATTATGTGCAAATGAGGTTCAGTAAAAGTAATAAGAAATCAAGTGACTAGTACTTAGGTGTTGGAAGGATGTTAACTGGTAGATGCTTTATGATGATGATTTGGACCATTGTAAGTGACGCTGTCAGTGTAAACAGCAATCACTTTCACTTATAAAATGATTCCTTGGCGATTACAAAGTTGTTTCAGCCGTCTCAGTGGTGCATTGAGAGCGATGGTGTGTACGTACGTATGTTGGTTTCTTGGGAAGGACTGGGTACTGACCATATAAGGGATGCGATGGTGGAAGGGGCTGAGCATTTTCGTGGGTGGTAGGTTCTTAGGAGGTGTCAAAGATTCTATTCTACAGCATAGAACAGAACACGTTCAGCAGTATCAACCAGAACATCCCTGGTTAGCACCATACACTTTGCTCCAGTGACCACAACACAAAAATCTCCTTTCTACTATACATCTAGAGCGGTACTCCGTATATCAGTATCACTGCATTTAATGTTATTTGAAAAATGTCTTAAATGTGAACCAGATCTCATCAAATAACAGTCACGCTGTATATTGAATGGTTAGCCTTATAACAAGTAAGAGTACAACCTGATGATGGCCAATATAGAGGCCGAAACATGTAGTTGTTGACAGGTTTGTAAACCACCTGTAGCTAATCTAAGTTGTGTTTGACTGTACACCTACCGAATTGTGATCATAACCAGAATTCGAAACCCTGGCAATGAAATTCTGTACAGTCACACATAACATTTGTGCGTTCTTATTATAGCTCTTGCATCTTGTCTTGGCACCTGGAAATTGTATATGGCTCGCAGATTTTTGGAAAAATTTGTGCATGCCTGATCCTAACCAGTATGTACCATGGGCTGTCTCTAAACTGTGACAATGACCGTTTTATCTCCAGGTAGCCCTGAAGGTTACGGCCTGGAGTGTGCCTCCACAAGAACCCTTTTACCTACACCAAGTAGCTGCATGAAACAGAGTTCCCCTTCCCTCAGCTATTCAAATTCCCGTCACTTTATGGAACACAGGTGTTCATTACCAGGTTAGTCCATGGGTTGCTGACTGGGTGCAAAATGTATTCAGGCTTCATCATTTCTTCACCAATCCCCAGTGTTATAGAGTAATGGGCTTATCAGTTTTTTATATCTGTTCTTTGTGGTCCCTTGAAACAAAATTATCATTATGCAAGGAGTATATTGTGTTTAAATATGCTATATCTCTTAAAATGTAACCAGACCATCTTGTGTCGATGTTGGTTCTGTTTGTCAAACAGCCGAGGACAGGAAATCGGACTGGAAATGCTTCCAGTGTTCAGAATGGGTGTGCAATGACCACTCTGTTTTCAAGAAAATTCAAAAAAACTTGCAGCATCTGCCAGGAACAAATTCTTTCACATTTCTGTCCTACACTAATTTTTTTGTTCCAAAAAATTTTAGGCATTTCATTCTGTATACTTGCATGCAAAATGAATAATTTCAATAGAAGCGATTTTTGTGTTTGAGTCTAAGAAATAAACTTAAAAAAGAAATTGAGAAAATAATTACAAAATATCAGTACAAAATGTACCCAGCACATTAAAATTTTGGAAGTTTTATTGCTCATTAATCCAAGGGTTAACAAGAGACTTCCTCTAATTCGTGTCCTGCACTAGATGAAGCCAGTCCCCCACCCCAAGTTGTCTTGAAGATGCATTTTAATATTATCTGCCACTTACACTTAGGAGCTTTCAGGTGGTCTCTTTCCTTCAAGTTCCCCTCCCCATGAAAGCTCTACATGCATTCCATGTGCCAAACCCTTCTTGTCCTCTTTCATTTTGTCACCCAATAGGTATCTGATGATAAGCATTACACATAGCTGATGATTCCTGGTGCAAGATGGTCTGCTGTCTCAGAACTGCCACAGCCAAGCTAAGTATTCTGCATATACACTGCACTTGTATATGAGAGTCACAACTGTTACATGGTTTTCTGCCAACAGCAGGACTGAACAGTCTCACATGGCTGCATTTTAAAATTCATTTTCCTTGAGTCCTGCAGGCTGCACAAGATGCACAGAGCATCTGACTGTGGCACGGCAGCTTGCAACAGTCGAACAGCATGATACACTGCAGCTTGCAACAGTCGAACAGCACGATACATTGCAGCTATCAACAGTCGAACAGCATATGTTGCAGCTATCAACAGTCAAACAGCACGATATGTTGCAGCTATCAACAGTCGAACAGCACGATACGTTGCAGCTATCAACAGACGAACAACACGATACATTATTGCAGCTATCAACAGTCGAACAGCACGATACATTGCAGCTATCAACAGTCGAACAGCATGATACATTGCAGCTATCAACAGTCGAACAGCATATGTTGCAGCTATCAACAGTCGAACAGCACGATATGTTGCAGCTATCAACAGTCGAACAGCACGATGTTGCAGCTATCAACAGTTGAACAGCACGATACGTTGCAGCTATCAACAGTCGAATAGCACGATACATTGCAGCTATCAACAGTCGAACAGCACAATACATTGCAGCTATCAACAATGGGACAGCACGATACATTGCAGCTATCAACAGTCGAACAGCACAATACATTGCAGCTATCAACAGTCGAACAGCACGATACATTGCAGCCCCCTCAAATGTTCAAAAGAACATGATGCAGTAGCTGTTTCTCAATCAGTGGTCCCAGGCTGAACTAATGCCATCCATAAATATAACACAATTATTTTATCTGACAACTACTAATTACATTTCCTGCTGGCTCATTTGTCACATTAATACAGCCCGCTGTGGTGTACACGTGTCTACAAGTGACAAGAAATAGTTATGATATTAAAAAAACTGGATAACATTTCTCTATGAGGGTAAATCAGGAAGGTCCAACTGTGTGTCAGGTAACATGCAATGTAAGAACACACTGTGAGTAAAGTAACACGCTGTGTAGAAACACACTATGTGCCATAACATGCTGTGTGGCAAGTAACATGCAGTGTAAGAACACTGTTGAGTAACATGCTGTGTAGTAACACTGTGTTATAAATAATGATGTGTAAGAGCACGTGTGTCAAGTAACCTACTGTGTAGGAACACTGTCAAGTAAATGCTGTGTAATAACACACTTTGTGTCAAGAAACACACTGTGTAGGAACACAGTGTGTGCCAAAGACGCTGTGTAAAAACACCATGTCAACTAACATGCTGTGTAAGAACACTGTGCCAAATAACATGCCGCGTAAGAACACACTGTGTAGGAACACGTGTGTCAAGTAACATGCTATGTAGGAACACGGTGTCAAATAATGCGCCATGTAGGAACACACAGTGTGTCAGGTAAGAGGCTATGTAGGAACACACTGTTTTCTAAATAACGCTATGTAAGAACACTGTGTCTCAACACACTGCAAAATAACACCATGTAAGAACACAGTGTGTGTCAAGTAACATGCTATGTAGGAACACAGTGTCAAATAACGCGCCATATAGGAACACACAGTGTGTCAGTTAAGAGGCTATGAAGGAACACACTGTTTTCTAAATAACACTATGTAAGAACACTGTGTGTCAACACACTGCCAAATAACGCCATGTAAGAACACATTGTGTGTCAAGTAACGCACTGTGTAGGAGCATGTGTAGAAATGCTGTATACAAAATAACATGCTGTTTAAGAACACAGTGTGCTAAATAACACTTGTGTAAGAACACAGTGTGCACCAAATAACACGCTGTGTAAGAACACACTATGTACCAAATAACATGCTGTGCAAGAACAGTGTGCCAAATAGTACGCTGTGCAAGAACATGCTGTGTAAGAACACAGTGTGTGCCAAATAAAACATTCTGTAAGAACATGCTGTTTATCAAGTAACATGCTGTGTAGAAACACACAGTCTGTCAGGTAACACAATGTGTGCCAAATAACACATTGTGTCATGTCAAATGCTGTGTAGGAACAATTTGTCAGGTAACATGCTCTGTAAGGACACACTGTGTCACGTAACATGCTGTGTAGGAGCACAATGTGTGTCAGGTAACACACCATGTAGGAACACAGTGTGCCAAATAACATGATGTGTAAGAACACAGTGTTCAGTAACACACCATGTAAGAACACAATGTGTCAGGTAACACGATGTGTCAAGTAACACACTCCCAACTGGTTGACACAGAATGCTATCACAAGCCGGAAGATTACAGACTAAATACCATGATAATTAACCTCAAAAAGTTACATGTTTTTGGATTCTTATGATTGACAGTGCTGCTTGTGGCTGTCACACAAAAATGGTAATGTGTACTCCGTTCCGACCGAGAGAAACAAGGAACGTGGACAGGACCAGGAACGCAAGCACTAGCAAAACGTATCATAGTGTTACAGCAGATCCCACACACCATGTAGTATAGACCAGTGTTTCTCAACCTTTGTGAGACCGCGGCCCGGTAAATTCTTTTTTTATGACGAGGGCCCGGTCCCAACAGATTTACTCGTCAGTACCGTTCCAATTTTCATACATTAAACTAAAATAAGTATTAAAAATTAAGTATAATCATAAAGAGTATTAGTACACTTATGTATACGGTGTGGCATGTTGACAATTATAAAATTACATTTAAATTAGTTATCAAATCCTGGACAATCTCTCGCGGCCCGGTATAATTGATGCCAGGGCCCGGTACCGGGCCGCGGCAGAGAAACACTGGTGTGTAGGCAGATACTAATATAGCTGCCGAACGGTTATTTGGGGGGGGGGGGATGAGGGTGTTTGCAGAGAGGCACGTTTCATTGCTGCTCGAACCATTGTTTTTCTTTGTCAGCGATACGGTCATGATGAGAGTTTAGAAGCGCTGCCTTCACATGCCATGCTACATAGTATACTGCTACGTACGAAAGACGGATAAATGGCACTGGGGGGGGGGGGGGGGGGGGGGACCGGGGGACCGGGTCCACCGGACACAGAAAAAAAAACACAAAAAAACCAACAAACAA
>Ga0123352_10012426_pt1 | contig 13460 bp, 5 predicted proteins | sample TergutLab28metaG_FD_89700 | JGI IMG/M metagenome (GOLD analysis project Ga0123352, IMG submission 89700) | Labiotermes labralis P1 segment gut microbial communities from Petit-Saut dam, French Guiana - Lab288 P1 | ecosystem: Host-associated > Arthropoda: Insects > Digestive system > Gut ...
AGAATGCGTTTCTGGAACATATATATATATATATATATATATATATATATATATATATATATAATGTTACCTATATTTCGTTCGTTACCGCGTACACTTAATTGTCAGTTCGAACTCGATAATGAGGTATGTCGTTTACGGATTATTCATGTCAAAATCATTTCTTTTTCATACTGTAGAATTTGTCATAAAAGCATGTGTAAGAACGTACTGGAATTAACATCCCCTCTATTGCAACCCACCCGCACAGCACCACTGCAACATAGAGAGCTCATAAATGGGAACACAACGTGGACCCACAGAAAAAATGGTTACTGAAATTATGGAGGAGAAGCCTGGCTTAAATTTAAAAAAAAATAATTAATTAGAAACTGACATTTAAATGAATTTCGTGAAGTTAAAAAAGTACTCTGAAGCGTTTAATGACACTCAGGTAAGAAGAGCAGGCCTACGAGGCTGATGTTTAGGAAGGAACAGCAGGCCTACGAGGCTGATGTTTAGGAAGGAACAGCAGGCCTACGAGGCTGATGTTTGGGAAGGAACAGCAGGCCTACGAGGCTGATGTTTAGGAAGGAACAGCAGGCCTACGAGGCTGATGTTTATTTTGAAATAACTTTGTCTTATGTAAGGAGTAAACATAAAAAAATTAAATTTACCGACAAAAGATATCAGAACACAAAATTATGGGACCAACCTGCAAATTTTTCTACATCATTCTTGAACAAATTTCTATTCAACACAGCACATCCATGCAGGTCATAATTTCAAAGCGTCAGATTTACGAACTATTATCAAAATTTATACCGCCAATTATTAAGTTTCTTATTATTATTATTATTATATTATGTGCGTTAGTGAAGCTAGTTTTGTAATAGGCCATTGCGCTGTTAAGCTAGCACGTTCATAAACGAGAATTATTAACATTATTATTACTAATCACTATTATTTCCAAACAAGGTTCTCATTTGAGTCGACTGTTGTCAGCCTGTAACTATAACGTCCCAAACTGAAGAGCGAGACGCCAGTTCTAAATGCAGGCCAATTGCATCTGGCAGCCATTTACAGAACAACGCAATCAGCATTCGTCAAGGCGAAGATAGAAACAGCAATGCCAGGAAACTGACGATCGGATCGGAAAATTTAAAGTACGCGTGTTCTTGACTTCAGCACGCCTTACGAATACTATGGCATATACAAATGCAATAAAAGCACCCCGAAGCGAAATATACCTACACACATACTCACAAACCGAATAAACAGGTGACGGCATCAGAGTCATTCGACAGATCTACAGAACACTTGCAATCGAATTGCCTTGTATTAGATTTGCATGCAGGCAAGGGCGAAAACAAGATGCGTCCACTTCCCTATAGAGCAGTGCCGCTGCCGCCACCTGATATTCGACTCCTGCCTTCGTTCTTATTGGATTCCAGAAGCGTGGAACAGGAACTAACTAAATCCGCACAAGAGCAACATTCATAGCTATGCATTTCTTGGAAAAAGCGCTTAAATCAAAATCAACACCCCGTAAAACGTTCACCACAGGGTTAGGAAGAGGATGCAACAATATACGCACGTACTTTATTCAAAAACAGAAAGTTTCGTAACGAAGAGACTGGCATTAGGCTCATGTCAGCAGGACAGATTAACTGCAAGTCTACTTTATATAAAAGGTGCGTCTAAAATGCTCGGACAAATCGCAAAAGCCAGCTCTTCACAACACAACGAAGAAAAACGTTCACAAAACGTATGTCCAGAAATCAGGGGTTCTTTAGTTCAGTTGAAAGATTTCAACGTGTTGTTGGGCTGTACTTCGAAAACTAAGCGTTTGCGGAAGCAAATAGATATGAACTATTTTCATCATTTGCGCGGGTAATTCTCTCCTGAATTTTGTCCAAGCATTTTAGACACATTCCGTCTACATAAGTATAGACTTTCTGTATCAGCACCGACTATTAAACCATACGAAGATGCGCTACTGCAAGGTTGTAAGCTTACCGTAAGCCTAACGTACGCAAACAATTACAACTTGGCATTCTACGGTGTCAGTTTCGAGTTTCTGTCTGTAAGTCGAATGTTCTAAATGAATTTTCTTTTTTTTAATTTTATTCAGCCTCTGTAGGCAAGTGATGATACAGTACCCTTCCTGCAATAAGGTAACAGCCTTTCCCTCATCCGTTCTTCACTCACAACATAACCCGATTACCGTAATTGTCAATTCGAACACCACTCGGGGCATAATGTATTCTAGCGCTTTATTTGGGCTGTCCTATACTTTGCGATCGGCCGATTCCTCTTGCAGGCAGTATTATCAAATGTCTGAAATACATTCATTGTTTCAAAACGTATTCTGAATATGAACGGGCCAGGGTGACCTAATCCGCAGGAATCGACGAGAAAAAAAAATTACGACACTTTATATACGTGTGAAACGCGGTCTCAGACAAAAGTCGTGGTAGAGTAACTAGGACCCCCCCGCTTCGTACGCCAGAGTTCCCGCGTTCAAATCTGAACTCAAACAGCTAACGATCAGATCCAACAGAGGACTCTGGTGTCCGGCTTCACTACCAAAGAAACTGTTCCAGTATTTTACGTCTGTCTTCAAGGTGTGGTTCGATATTTGCACAGCACTGCTGATGAAGACTGCTGTCTTCGGGGACACGACGCCGTGTTGGTTGGGAATTTGTTACCGATGTTACGTAGGAACTTCCTAACTCCACGTTCAGGGAAGTCCGAGAAGAATGAACTGCTCGGAAGAGCTTGTTACATTATACGGGGTGAACGAAAAATGTACGGCCAAACCTAGGGAAGGTGAATCTACACCACAATACAAGAAGAGAATACTAAATGAGCACAGGCCTTGCAACGTATGGTTTCCGAGTTACGGATCCCAATTGGTCAAAGAAAACTTCTCAAAGTGGCCAACTTGAGCTTCCATGCAGGCACTGCAGGAGACCGACTACTGGGATTCTCCACCACGTCTGACTAGGGTTGTCTACCACGACTTCCTACGGAACTTCCGTCTAGAGCTGTTGCAAGATGTGGATTTTCAGACAACTAGGACCTTATGGCTCATGGATGATGGTGCTCCATTAAATTTTCCTCTTGTAGTTCGTGAATTCTTGAACATATGTCCAGCAGAATGGATAGGATGAGGTAGGCAACAGCATGGTCTCCCTATTCTCCTGATTTAAATCCATTAGATTTCTGTCTGTGGGGGACAACTGAAGTCAACTGTGTACGCTACCGAAGGTAATAACGTTCACTACTTGCAACAATACACAATGGATCTTAGACGATTCGTACGACACCTGGAATTTCCCGGCGAGTCAGGCAGTCACTGTTCAGACAGGCAACGTATTGCATTGAAGTTCAAGGTGAACACTTCCAGCATCAACCTTAATCTTCAGGAGGCCATAACTCGAATACCATGCTTCACAAGGTGTGGCCGCGAATTTTTTGTTCCCTCTATATAAGTAAGAAGAAGGTTCCTACATATCACAATCAATTCTTCCTAGTAGCTTATTCTTGGAATATCCTGAAGATGGAGGCAGTATGCTCCTGTGAAACATAAATAGTAAATCACCAACAAACACAACGTAATGTTCCAGAAGATTGTAATTTTCAAAGTTTAAGTCGGGTATTCTGATGGTAGTTCAAAACAACCACAGTCCTTTCTCGCCCTTCCACCGCACCAATCTGCAGACGATGGAGTACAACAACACCCAGTGATTCACTGGGTCTAATTGGGATCCCCCTGCTTCTAGCAACTGGCCTCTCTAGCCTTCAAAACTGCCATGAAGCGGGGGTGGGGGGACCGACAGGTCATTACATCCGAGCTTCGATGTCTTTGCGACAGACCATGCGTCACTCGCTCGAGCGTAAAAACTGGACATTTCGAACCTTGACGATGAGCACACTACATTACCTCGAAACTTCGCGATCTGATCACCCAGTGACGCAGAGTCGTATTCCAGCAGACCGGACTCCCCGTTGAGTGTGTTCACAAAGTCACGTGCTTGAGTTCCTTTTCATGTTCTGCACCTTGCCTGTTACAGAATTAGGCCTTATTGTAACAGCCTATTTCTTTATATTACCCAAACAGGTTCGTACCCCCCTCCCCCCAGCTATTACGCCCCCTCCCCGTCAGTGTACTGCACTGTATTCTCCCCCAGTCTAGCCGTCCTCTTCACAGAAACGATGGCACAGTCATAACCATGTGACAAGGTTCGGTAGCAACGAGTGCTTTAGATTGCACGACACTGGCCACACGGACACGGATAGGAATACGACAATGAACAGAAAGGGGCGTCGTACCTCCACCATCCATGGGAATATATTCTGCAGCAAACAATGCCGAACTGTTGGAACAGCCAAATAAAGACGCAACACACACCAGTGCTCATGACGCGTATTTTTAACTTAGACGAATGAATAATTCACGCCAAGCCAGAGTAGTTGGCAACTTGGCGTTGTGTTAGGTAGGTCCCACGTTCGACACTCTGCCATGAAAGCGCTTCTATTCTCAATTAATTTTCAGACTATGGCCGCTCTTTTTCACAACCTCATTTCGTCAGTCACAACTTATATTATTACTCAAAGTTACATAATTTAAGCAGTTTAAAACCGTCGTTAAATAAAGCTAATATTAATCTTAGAGTGGTAAGAAGTGCGTCTACAAACAGAAACTTGGTGGAGAAGTGGCAATTTATAGGAACGAGGAGGCCGTATGTGACAATGTTATTAGAAACACAAGGTGTTTATGGCTACGAATGAGGACACAGCCGTCCCCAGTCGCAGTGTTTGGACGTTGATTTCTGCTGCCACTCAGTTGGTCTGCCAGTGAGTCTGTCAGTTAAGTTTCACGCGGGTTCACACCGCAAATTACAATGTATGAAATGAATTTGTTCCTGTAGAGTTCTAACTCATGTAACTCGGACTGAGAATTTAGCGGTTCCAATTGCAGACGACTGCATGGCCGAGATATGTCACGCACATGGATAGTGTGAAAAATTCACTTCAGAGTTCGCTAAGAAAAACTCTAAATATGGATGTGTGATGACGTTCACTGGATTCAGCTGGCTCACTACGGGGGCCCAGTGGCAGAATCATGTCAACACGGCAATGAGTATACAGGTTCCATGAAAGGACAGGGATTTCTTATTAGCATTCTGCATTTATAAGCTTCTAATAAAAGCTGCGACGAATGGGTTGGTATGGACACGCTATGGACTTGTATTCAGGAGGTTCCTGATTCGTATTTCCGACTTTATCCTGACTGACATTACCTCGATTAGACCACGACCGCTTGCTTCCAAATTCAGCACAATTCACCATCCATTAACCAACCTAACAACAAAACACAACAGTTTCAGTCACTGACAGCGTCGAAAAACGAAACTACAAAAGCGACGCTGCTCCGAAGACTTCACGATGAAGGCTTATTTAGAATGGGGGGGGGGGGAAGATTCGCTCCTCCACAAACCCTAGCAACAGCGCTATAATCGGTATGCAGTTTCCGTTATTATCGATTGCACAGCTGATACTTGGTCACGGAGGAACCACAAACTATGTGGCACAAAATTTTTCCTATTTTATGACACTGAACTTAAATGATCGAAGCAAATTATATTTTCCTAACTTCCGTACGGATCCAAAGCGTTAAGAGAAAGTGCATACGCGCAGAAGTGGGACGCCACTGTCCTGCCACAGCTCCGAACACGTACTCGAGAGCTCACATACGCAGAAAGTGATGGTTAAACGTATCCACATACACGCGAAGGGAACTGGCTCCACAATTTTTTGCAAGACTCTTCGGCATCAAGTTCTGTGAATAACGTATGGTTCTTAAAAAAGACAAAACGGACGGACGGACGGAGCTGTTCTACGAGCGATGCGAAAATGCCGAAAACAGTCGTCGTCTTCCATGTTCACGCCAATTCCAAACTCTAGTCACACTTAACATGTTGCGCGCAATGCTATACATTACTGCTTCACATTCGGAAGATTCCACGTTCGGAACCAGACCGCGGAATGTCTCGTAGTTCTGCTCAGCTCCTCCGGTAAACGATGGGAAATATTTCAGAATACGCGCCGGTATTCCCTTCTTGTTAAAACCGCTGTTTGTACAGGCCTACACTGACTCTCCAGCATTCCATTTCCTGCTACATGACGTAAGAAGCGGATACAACGGTGCAAACTTCAAACGGCGCAGAACGCGAATACAGAGTAAATGAAACAAGAATAACTACAAACCCGATTAAAAATACAGGATTTCCAGTCAAAACACAATTTTACTATTAAACAAATCTGCCACATGTTTCTTCTACTGTTTTGTAACCATCATCAGGCCGATCCCAAGAATATAAAAAGAAGGAAATCACACTGTTGCGATACTGGTCGGAGATCTTATAACAGGCGGTCTTCCGTGGTTTTTTTTATCGTAACTAGATATGGGTAGGCTTATCATTCCACCTGGCCCAGCCGTAAATTTGTACCTTTATTTCCTACTATCTAGAACACCAACAGGGTGAATGCAAACTTCTGAGGTGGCTGTAACACTAGCGTCATTAACAGTTAAAGCGGATTCCTTGAACTTTTCGTTATAGTAGAATTTTGAAAAATAACCGTCTCACGCGACTTGGTGACCGTGCGACATGTGTACGCAGCTTCAGGTTTCATGCCAACAATTAATAAACTGCCGGGTTAGGTTTGTGGAATGATAGCTGGAGACAACAGACAAAGGCCTAAATATACATTACGTATCAGACAAATTCTGTATGTCAACAACTGGAAACACGGCGCAGTGCAACAATCTGAGGTTCTATCTGGCAAATCCCTGCACGCAGCAGACTCGCAGAAACGCATTATTCCCGAGTTGGAGTGACCGGGGCAAAATCACGCAGAGCAGCAGGTGCGCGGTAACAACAGGTGCGGTCGTACTGTTCGGTGTCCAGCTGCCAGCCAGCCAGCCAGCAGCCGACTTCACGCGCCGCGTCCTGCACACAAAGTGAGGGTCGTGACGTCAGGCTGCCTAACCTGCAGCGGCTACAAACGCAATTCTTCACTTCATGTTGCAATAGGGTTCTAAATTGGTTTCGAGCCTGGGCCGATTCAAAACTGAGCAACTATCACCTCGGTGACCGGGGTTCAATACCGAACAAGGAACGGGATAATGTTGTTCACCACAATAACGATCCCGGATATGAGACTGTCTGTTGTTCAGTGAGTACCACGGAGTCTGTCGTAGGTGGTGAAGCCATTGTACTGTCCGGTTAATGTACATGGTTCATACATCGTGCTGGGTCAGATTAAACGGACATTCTGGGTCTACGCGCCCGTGAATTTACAAGGTATGTGATCTCGTAGCGAGCAATTAACTGTTTTACCGTTGTTACTTAGACCATAAATTCGGTAAGAATTCTCCACAGCACACATGGACACCATCCGCGAACGAAGGTTCCTTTCAAGACTCTGAGCCAACTTAGAATGCGTTACGAAAGTTTCCGTCGTATCTATTTCAATATTCATATACGATGTTCTAATACCTCTGGGTCAACCATCAACTAAAGAGCTGGCCTCATCTGAAGACAGAAAAAAAAAGAGGATATAATTAGATTGCGAGGAACGTAGTAATATGCAGACCTTTTCTATAGCTAGTTATTGGGCGATGAATGAAAGGGGACGAAACGGCAGAACAAACAGCGAGCACAGGGAAGATAAGACAGGCGTACCCTATCGCCACAATAATGGGCTATTTGTGAACAGTTACGAATGCAATGGTCCGGTTTCTACCAGAACGGAAATTTAAGCCCCTTCCAAAATTGGGATAAATGTATCAATTTGCTCGAAGATTACGTTGAAATGTAATGACAGGTCTATTTCAGTGTGAACAACGAGCTACACCGACCAATATTAGTTAATATTTATGGCCGAAGGAATTGTACTTTTTGAACTTCCTTCGTACATCTACAAAGGGTAACTGAGGTACAGGTTTTAAATTATTAATAATAATTAGTATTAATAATGTACCAGATTATTATTATTATTATTATTATTATTATACGTACTTCTTATAGTATTCCGAAATTTTACAAGGCAGCTAACGCCTAACCTAGGCAAATAGGCTATATAAACATGAGATTTGAAACTTCCATGAAATCCTTTCCATCAAGACATGGCTGGCTGGCTTCCCAAGAACACGTAAATGAAAGAGCAGCACAGAGTGTAAACTATCTCCAGTGGGAGAAATAGCATTGCATATGCAGCCACAATACCGATAACTTCAAATAACGATATGTAACCGAAGTCAACATTGTAAGTTTAGCGAAGCACAGGCTGAGAGCTCCCTGATGATGGTTTATGTAAAGCGAAACATGCTGGAGCAACTATTATAATTTTAAATGATCTTAACTGTTTAACAATTTTATAATAATTTGTGTGCATTAGTTGGACAAATAAAGGACTTGTGTCTGTATGTTGAGCTGTTTCTGTACTTGGCCATTTGGCTGTTCACTGGACACATTAAAAAACAATAATTGAACCGAATTGAATATTATTAGCTGGTCACGAATGATTGCTTTCTCGGCGAGGCACCTGATGATCGCCTATGATGTCATCGTTGTCATTAGCTTCGCTGCACGTCACACACGCTAAACCTCAAGCCAGACTAAATATAAATGCACTTCGCTACGAGTTCCTTTCCTCAGCCCTAAGACCATGAACAATCAACAAATTTTCCAAAAAACGATTCAGTTCAAAGTGGCTTTTATATATATATATATATATATATATATATATATATATATATACACACACACATACACATACATACACACACACACCTAAAAATAACGTCCTGGGGGTCAGTGCGACCAAGGGAAGGGGGCACCGATTTTCATGTGCGAGTGTGGTAAGAGTCACAACTGTGCGCCGACTGCATACTCAAAGTGGCATCAAAATATCCCTTTCATAACAGACCGGCACGTTAAAGCATATTCTATCATATACATAAAAAAAACTGGGGCCCAAACATTTGGAAACTGGCTGTTACATAAATAATATTCTACGCCCCAAGAATCTGAACATTAAAGAGCGACCATACGTGATCAGCGACGTAACAGGCGATTTTATAAGCTGCATAAAGAATGGCCAATCGACAATAATGGGAAAGCTTTGTTTCCTCATTTGATTACTGCCTGCATGTCCCATTATATGGGAATGTGGAGTTCGTTTGTGGAAGCAGTGAAGACATAAAGTTATTCGTCTCAAACTGGAAGAAGCAGCAACTCATCGTAAAGGTCATATACAGCCAAAATTTCGGAACAGGTATCTCCCATGCACGTAGTGACGTAAGAACGTCCTTGCAGAAGACGTACGGCAAAGATGAGTGCCGATATGGGGCCAAATCGAGACTTAGATCCAGCCTCTTTCTTTGATTAACTTCCCGACTAAAAACAATTAAAACTACAAGAAACCTGAGGTGACATGAGAAGGTTTCAACTAATTATCTGCGAGTACCTGGTAAGGGTTTATTACGTCCGTAAAAAAAGGTCACTTGATGACACGCCTATGGAGGCATAGAGGGGAGGCGGACGAATACCTCCAACGTATTCACAACCTCGGCGCTAGAAAGGGGTGGGTGGTCAGCAACACGTCCCGGCCGCTTTATCCCCAGGAAAAACCTGGTACCTACCGTTGAGGAGGCAGGGTAGGCGTCGGGGCCGTTCTGGACGGGCACGGAAAATCACCCCCCCCCCTCGCAACCCGGTCCCCGGAGCTTCCAGCCCGTATCAAGTCGCTATACCGCCTGCGCAACGCCGGCCGACATTAATTCCGTACTAACTAAATATGTACTGCGTAATACGGAAAGAATGTATAATGGCCGTGGTGCTGCTGCTGCTGTGCTGATGATGGTAAGATGGTAACAAAAAAAATTATTTATTTTACAAGACAGTCAGGGTCTAGTGTCAATAATACCGTAACATGAATGATCAAAAAGGATTTGGAAGCGGTCGAAGCCTAACACAGGTAGCTGCACGTAGGGACTGAGAAAATACTCGAGAAAACTCGCTTAGCATAGCCGATGTGCCAACGAATACTCGAACTCGGCACCTCCCGAATATCAACGCTACGACTGCCTATTTGGTGCCTCTACAGACATACCACATGGTAAAGATAACGATGAACAAAGCGACATACAACAACTAGAGCAATATTAAACAGCAACGATTTCTACTTTGTGTGAGGAAGCTGGTTTTCACGAACAGACCTACAGCTGACGTCTATGAAATAGCAGCAAGATGTGAAGAAATACGCGTTAAGCAGCAATCACGCCACACGCAGGAAGTTTTGGTAAACTTCCGCTCAAAAAAAAAAGTAAGATAAAGAACCGCAGCGCTACAGGAAGTCTTGTTGCAATGTGTCGCCACATCTGACCTAATTTATGCTGGACATTAATGTTAACACTCATGCAACCTCACTTCAGTATCTTCGTTAGGTATTTAGTTACAGGAACTGCAAAAAAAAAAACTGTGTAAAAGCAACGAAGTGGAGAGCAGGGTCTTTATAAATTGAAGATCATGTGGGGCCTAGTTAAAAAAAATTTTAAGCACTAGAAAAAATAACAGTTTAGGAAATTCACAATGTGAGGACAGCTCGCATGCATCAATCACCAGAAAATGTTTCCTATATTCGAATTTCAGAAGCGAACAATTAACAACAGTATATATATAAAAACCTCCTACACTTGCCGTGAAAAATTGCTGCCTGCAGTATAACAACGTCACATAGCAGAAGACAAACAACGCTTTTCTTATTACATAAACCTACATCAACTGCACAGATGTTGTACAAAAGCAAACCCCCCCCCCCCAACATGCACTTTTCTATAGGAACCGCATTTCTTAAAATAATGCAGACATCTGTGCTATGGCCACTGTTAACGTGAATCCTAAGCAGAGCACATAATTTTCACATTATAAGAAAAATTTAGTGTCACATAAAACAATATCCTAGACAAAAACCACACAATTTTAACCCATAACCACAAGTGTCACAAACCTATATAAACTGAAACATACTGCCGATGGTGCTGCTATCAGTACTATGAGTATTGCAACTGCATGTTAACATCCAGAGTTGCTTGCGATGTCGATGCGCTCTTTAGTAAATTCCAAGTAGAATTCCTTGTTCTACAAAACACGGACGGTATCCAACCAAAATAATTGCGCACGACTTGTTACCTGATAGCAATGTGGAAGTATTTGCGATGCTGCTGCTGTCTATCGAGAATGACGTAGCTGGGCAATCCCCATAGAAGGCCTCGTGCGCCGAGTTGACTAGATCCAACACCTGCAAGACCATCGCGCACCACAGACACTCGTCAACTGTATGCAATCGTCGCGGTTGGCCACACGAGCGCTCGCTGCTACCCCAGCGCTTGCGGCGGCTTCATCAAACAGCCATAATGCTGTTATCCTACGCCACATGGTTACTCACCACCTGGTTCCCTTCGATTTTAATTGGAAGGAAAAAGAAACCAGTACCCACGCTTGTGCAGTATTGTATTTTCACAGTGAGACATGAAACGGACGGGGGACCAACATTTTCATACAGAAACTAAATAAGAAATTTTATGCTTGGCTGTTCACCCACTCCCGCCGCACCATATTCCTCTGTGCGAAGTACACGCCTGGCTTCTGTGAAAAACCTAACTTTAAACATATTCGAATGTTACTAATTTGATCATAACCTGGGCTGGTTCAATCCAGTTGCATCCTCACTTCACTTCCCTAAGATCCAGCCTCACACCGTCACATCATATTTCTCTCATCCACGTTTTAATATTATCCCCCACGTGACGTCTTACTCTGAAGTTTACCGACAAACATTTCGTAATCATCGCACATTTCGCATGCGCACCAAACGTAAGGCCAGTAATATCTATCACTGTTTCATCACCACAACGATCAGTGGCTTGGCTGAAGGGTGTGGGGGGATGTGCGGCCTCCCTGAGTAGCACACTCCAGGGGGGGGGGATGAATACTTTAAATAAAAAAAATCAGCGTTTAACAGATTTTAAATTGTGTACCAAATAAAAAGAAACTCTATAAACTATTGTAATGTTTTGACGGTTCATCAGTCAGTTTCAGGCGGTCAGTGTGGTTACTTGTCTCAGGCTACACGAAGCCTAGCTCCGCCAGTGGTAACTATCTTCATGTGCCAAATTTACAGGATCTTGAAATAACAAGTCATGCTTCATCTCTGTTGACATAGTATCGAAACTGAGTCTCAGGACTGCGCTCCTCTAGGCTATACGTAGCGTGTAATGATAATTCCCTAAGGACGTATCGGGACAACCCATCGGTCTCATTTTCAAGTGTCAAGAATACAAGAATTACCACTACACGCTGCCCGATAGTCTAGACAAGCGCAGTTCTCATCTTCTTCGGGGCGGAGGCCTGAAATCAAGCACAACGCAGAGTTTACAAAATGTTTCCACTAGTTTCCCATTCCCGCATTCAGGAGTGAGGAAGCTGGAAGTGTACATATTTCAGTCTACGCCAATTCTGATGTTCTCAAGACGGCCAGTAGGAAGATAGTTGTCTTGTCGAATATGGTGCCATGTAGTTTGCTAGAAAGGTATAAACGATTCGGGGTAACATACTGCCTCAATTCAGGGCACTAACGTACCAAAATACATGGCGTCACATCTCAGAACACAGCATCTTCGCCTCAGTCTAAATCCAGTTATTGGACTGCATGGCTAGCCTTCGCGCTTCACATTAACCAATCAAAGGTACGCATGAATGCAGTGAAGGACGGGTTCACTATTTGTGGTCTGTTTAACGATACAGTCAATGTCTAGACTACTAGACGTCGATGAGAGACGCAATGAATATTAATAAAGTACAATGACGTAATTATAGGCGGCAAAGGAGAAACCAAAATACTCAGACAAAACCGATCTCAGTACCATTTCACCCACCACACATCACACACTGGATGCAGTGAGATCGACCGGAGGCTGTCGGGGTGATAAGCCCGCGACCAACCGCCCGCGGATTCGTACCTACTGAACCCCCTTTCGTCTGACAATATTCGCCAGGTTCGACCGGAAACTTCCCCGGCAAGCAAGTGATGCTGGTTAGCATAACCGCGGTATGTTAACTGTATAGGTCTAATTCACACATCTTAAAACATGCCAGCAGGTCAGGACACATCAGTACCGCTAAATGCCACAGTACATTAATGCTCGACAGCGCAAACATTTTAAAGCAATCCCCGTACAGGCCTGGACAGGCCCTTAGGGTCCAGGATGCTAACCCCCACAGTTTCTAGACAGTCGGCACATGAGGACGGCAAGGTTGTCAACCTCAAGAATTGGCCGCCTTTGCTCCCCCCCCCCCCCCCCCCCCCCCCACCACTACAAACTAGCAACCAAACACCCAAGACAACAG
>Ga0123352_10012427_pt1 | contig 13459 bp, 6 predicted proteins | sample TergutLab28metaG_FD_89700 | JGI IMG/M metagenome (GOLD analysis project Ga0123352, IMG submission 89700) | Labiotermes labralis P1 segment gut microbial communities from Petit-Saut dam, French Guiana - Lab288 P1 | ecosystem: Host-associated > Arthropoda: Insects > Digestive system > Gut ...
AGAATAATATAAAACCATTGCATTACCTGCAAAACTATCTCAGTAAAACCTTTAATATAATGAAATGGAAATATGTCACTACCTATGAAATGGAGAAAATTATAAAATCATTAAACTCCAAAAACTCCTATGGGTATGATGAAATTTCTACTAAAACTATAAAATTAAGTTCACCGTTTATAATATCCTCACTGACACGTATATGCAATGAGATTTTAAAAACTGGGATATTTCCTGATAGGCTAAAGTATGCCTTAGTCAAACCAATTTACAAAAAAGGTAATAAATGTGAGATTACAACTACAGACCTATTTCGTTATTGACATCCTTCTCCAAAATTTTCGAAAAACTTATTTTTAAGAGACTGTTTTCCCATCTAGAAAGAAATAATATTTTGGCCAATGAACAATTTGGATTTAGACCAAGAGCCTCACCAGATCAAGTGGCCTATATAATGATAAATAGTATTCTGACTGCTCTAAATGATAAATTAGTTGTAGGGGGTATTTTTTGTGATCTTCAAAAGCCGTTCGACTGCGTAAATCATGAGATACTCATAGATAAACTAGAATACTACGGAACACAGGTGAAATTTAGTTCCTTGATAAAATCATATCTAACAAGGAGATTCCAAAGAGCAATAATGGGTAATTCTAGTAATTGTGGTAAATTGGAAACAAATTAAGAACGGTGTACCTCAGGGCTCTATACTTGGCCCCTTGCTTTTTCTTCTGTATATAAATGATCTACCAATTGTTTTAGATGTGAATACCAACACAGTCCTATATGCAGATGATACAAGTATCTTAATCAATGGCTCCAACAAAATAGATTTTGACAAACGCATAAATCAGACTTTGCAAAAATAAATACGTGGTTTCAAAGCAACCGACTTAAATGTAAATAAAACACAGTTTTTAGAATTCAGGTCAAGCATTTATTTAAAGATAACATCAAGATGGATTACAAACAAAACTATATGAACAATGCAATAGAAGTTCATTTTCTGGGACTTATTCTTGATGGGGTACTGTCCTGGAAAAAACACACTGACCAACTAACTGGCAAGTTATGCTCAGCCTGCTATGTTTTAAGGAATATAAGAGAGGTCGTATCCCGAAATATATTAAAGTCAGTTTATTTTGCACATATACATTATTTGTTGAGCTAAGGTATAATTTTTTGGGGTAGTTCTTCATATGCTAAAAAGATATTTATGATCCAAAAAAAGAGCATCAGAATTATAACAAATTCGAAACCAACAGATTCGTGTAGGCATCATTTCATAAATTTGGAAATAACGACGATGTACTCGCAATACATTTACTTCCTAATGGTACATACAGTTAAGAACCTACATTTATATGAATTCAACAATGAAATTCATGAGTACTAGAACCTGTTATAATAATGATTTACATCTTCCAAATGCGAATCTAAAAAGATACAAGGATGGACCTCATTTCTCTGCCAATAAGATCTATAATCATCTTCCAGAATATATAAAAGACCTAAAGGGGGACCTTAAAAGGTTCAAGAAAACCCTGAAGGAGTACTTATGTCAGCACTCTTACTACTCTATTCAAGAATATTATGATGGGAAGGATGACTTTTAAGAACCCTTCATACCTGTAAATTTAATGACATTTTTATACTTGTAATATTCAAGAATTTATATAAGAGTAATTTATTTAAGAATCTGTAATTTTGTTTTTAATGTAATTAGGTTTTTATTTATCTAAACAATAAGGTTTACAATGAATATATAATTTTAGCATAATTTATTATTATATAAAGGGTATGAATACTAATTTCATTATAGTTATTGGTGACATCTGTAATATCACAGATACATATGATTAATGTGGCAATTTCCATATGCCTGTAATGGAATAAGAGGAAAAAATAAAGAACTTGAACTTGAACTATCTTAGTAGTAAATGCTTTTCTACTAATTATGTGTAAATTTTATAACTAGAGCTTTGAAATACTTCAAATGTCATTGGAATAAGCCTTATGCAAGTAACTGTTCCATTGTGAATGATGACCTGGAGTAATACTATGGTTTACTCCTGTGAATGTGTTTGTTTTGTTTTACTGTATTGTCTTGTGAATGTATTTTTCTGTGTGTCTTGTGTTGTCTGATGTTTATTGTCATGTTCCATATTCAACTGCAATTGATGCAGAGAGTGGTATTATCTTGTGAATGTATTTTTCTATGTGTCTTGTATTGTCTGATGTTTATTGTCATGTTCCATATTCGGATGCAATTGATGCAGAGACTGGATCATTGGAATGAATTGTATGTATGTATGTATGTGTTAGGAAAACACGAGTACAAGTGTACGAACATTATCGCTTCAAACATGAGTATGTGCAAAACTGGCAACAACGTTGTTCGTTACCATATATAGGAATTCACCTACACCACTATCAACCAAACCATGGGCTTCGCCAGTAACTAGGGCACCTCACCTAATTACGATGCCACATATAAGTTAACATAAACCAATGGACCATGGAAAAAAAAGCCCTTTGCAATCAGTTCGCTTCACAGATTTCTTCTGTATAGTATACGCATATGCGGTGAAATATAACTACAACTCATTACTTTTCATACAACGAACCATGTGCTTTTCCAACTCACGACTTCCCGTCTTACCTTCGAATCCGCCTCCTTGGCTTTATATACACATTTCGAGAAATGTTCCAGAAGTTTATGAATGTCTCCTTCTTTAATATCTTCCATGATATATCCAAACCACCAATTACATTACAAGGTATACGGTAAGAATGCATTAGTTAAAACCAACACACCAGCATTAACCACAACAAACTTCCGCCATATACCACACTATATACTTGGACGTAGTAATCTGTGCCATATAAAGTACCGAACCGACAGCACGCAGCTACAGGTCACCATCCAGCTTGCCACACATCCGGATTTTGATGACGTACCGCCCGTATAACACATGTATATGACATTTTACAAATGAGTACAAATTTCCTACATGGAGTCCATTTGCAGCTTTAAATCGCCACAGCACATATTTAAGGCCAAACGCAAACATTACACCACTGGCTGTGCTGTACAAACACCGTATGGCTATGGTAATGAGTTCCGTGTTACATTTGCGGTTTCATGTGCCATCTTTCGGGAAACAGTGAATTTAATCACGTGCCATGGTTATTAAATTCGAGATGCGTATGATTGAGCAACAAATAATATTCATTTAAAGTAAACTATTTTACAGAATACAACGAGTGATGTAAAACATGCTGTTTAATGTTGGCTTGAATATGGTGTGTTTCTTCGTACTTGATCGATAAGATCCGAGCCGATGGTTTAGTGAGTTTTTACTAGACTTTTTGAAGGTTATAATTACTGCGACCGTTTCTATAGAACCCATCCTCGACTGTTAAATTTCCCCGACACAGGAGTACGACGCAACGATGGCAGAGCGTCGGCCGGATGTTGGGCCGGCGTGTATCGGTCAAGCAGGAAAGAAAAAAAATAATAACCTTTACTTTATAGGGTGATTTAAACTGTTAACTGTGGACAAGAGATTTTCTCTTCTCCGAAACGTCCAGCCCTTCTCTTGGAACCACCCAACCTCCTATACTCTGGGTTCTTGCCAGGGGTACAGCGGCCGACGCCTGAGGTTATCCACATAGGTGACTAGGTTAAGAATGAGTGGAGCCTATACATCTGTTCCCCAAATATGCCTTCATGGCGTGGACAGGGAAAATTTTACCTTTGAGTAGTTGGTGCAAGATTATTTAAATTTTCATTGCTACAAAATTAACTTGTTGATACCTACAGAGGTTAGTATTGTGGTCAAGTAGGTCATAATCCATGCCTTGTGCTTATATTGTGTGTATTGTTGAATTTTTCCATGTCCAAAACAAATGGTAGTACAGTTTGTAAGAACTCACTGGCAAACAAGAATATTAAACTAGATAGATTGTTGAGACTGTTGATGTCAGCATTGTATACACTTCAGTGATAGTATGAGAGGTTGGCAGCTGGAATGCAGGAACAGTACTTTCTGCTTATACTAGCATTATAAAGACCTCTGAAATAGATTTGAACATGAATTTATTGGTTTGGCACCAGAGACGTTTTCTTTTGTACATATAATACCATTTTTATATTGGATGAATCCCCCCCCTCCCAATCCCCACATTGTCCCATGCTTCACTGCAGAGTGAAAATGGTGAAATAAATTGATTATCCACAGATAACTGTGACAGTATTTTCATGCTGAATAAAAACTGTATGCAAGGGCAGAATTCCCGATTAGACTGTGGAAATGGGCTTAGAACAACTAATATTAATTTGAGTCTATTAAAATTTGCAGAATTACCCCCAAAAATGATGTGTTGACAGTGTATTTCTTTGCATCTATTTGCACATGTTTGTGTGCATGTATATGTGTATATGATTGAGCACTTCACACTCCAACATCCATGACCCATGGGCTTGATACGAAGCCTAGCTCAGACAGTGCTAAATGAGCTCCAATGTACAGTATCTTTGGGCACTGTGACTTCCATAGCAAGAGGGAGAAAAATTGAAGGTATGGTTACCATATGTCAACAACTTGTTCCTTTCACACCTTATAAGCTGAAGTTGCCTCTACACCTTGGGAAGTGACTAGTCACTTCATTGTGATTTATGAGCCTAGGTAAAATATTAAAGAATTAGTGTGCCCTAAAGGCATTACAATGGAAGAAATACCATCCAAACTAAAACAAGGATGATAGAAGTTAATGTGTATGAAACAAAGCTTAAAGTCTCCAATGTGGCAGAAATTCAGTCACATTTTCTGTCATGACAAGAAAGTGAAACATGTAGTCAGTTATATCATTTCTAAGCAAGTGTATTGATACACATGACACAAATGAAGAAGTCCAAATCTCATCAAACACAAATGCAAAATTGGCCAATCCACCATCACCAGTTTCATCTCAGTTAAATTAAAGATTAAAAAAAAAACAGAAGTTTCTTCAGATTTGAAGTTACTTGCAACAAAGCAGCTAGTGAAGTTTGTGTCAAAAGTTATTACACCTTCCACAATTGCAGCTGGAGATGGTTTCATTCAAATGGCATGGCTTCTCATTCGTGTGAGAGCCAAGCATGGAGCAGTAAGTGCTGCTACTTCCCCCAACAAATATATCATGGAAGTAAAGTAAAACTGCAACTGCTTGAAAGTGTTTCAAAGGAAATAAAAGACTTGCAGTGGAATTGGTGGAGCAATGACATGGGATTTGTGGAGTGATGTGTTTGCAAGAATAAATTACTTGAGTGTTCCAGTGCATTGTAGTGCCAATGGAAACTCAAAGACCATTTCATGTGCATGACAGAATTACCAACTGATGTGCAAAAAATTGGAGATAACATTAACAATGAGATTACAGAATATTAAGATAATTAGACTTGTATGGTGTTATTGACAAACTTGTGTCCATGACAGACAGGGGTGCAAACAATGTAGTGCCACTTCATCACTTTACAAGGCTGTCATATTCAGTGTACATTCTGAACACTATATTGGTACACATGACATGGGAAGACAGTGGGGAAGAAAGTAGTGACTTGGAAGGGTTCGTATGTTCTTACTAAGCTGTTACTACATTTTCCAAAACATCTGGATGCTAAACATTAGAAACAAATTGCTGAAAGGAGATGATACTGAAAGGAATAGCAAACTTCAGATATTTGACTTGCTGGTTTCACATTAGTATAGAATACTTGAGGTTCTTATCTCATCTGATTTGGTATACAAAAGAGTGGTGGAGGATTGCATTGATTTTTTGACTACACTAGAAGATGCCACCAATGAAATGCAGACCATGAAGGTACCTGTTTTATATCTAACAACACTGTGGAACTGCAATTGTTATCCCTTGTGAACACAAAACCAAATCACTCTGAGGTTGTTCACAAATTGAAGCAGAAGGCAAAACCACTTACACTGGACAAGTGAACAATCACAGTTATGCAAAAACTAGCTACATTACTGCACCCCCAAGTGTAAGAGCTTATTATTCTTCAATGATGATATGTTGAATTACCCACTGCACAGTGTAACTTTCCAGAAGACTAGTATCCTCAAATTCAACAATATAGAAACCCACTATCCTCACACAACAGATTTAAATGGTTCAGAGGAAGCACAACTAAAAGCATATAATTTATCTGCCCAGAATAAAGCAGCCACAATTGGACTTTTCACATCAGTGATCCCTGTGGTACCATCACCCAGTACAAATCTTGACAGTATCAATAAGATTATAATTGATATTTTTGAAAATGAAACATAAAAGGAAGACAGTTTGTGATTTTATTTCTTCATTTATTGTCTGTTGTATTAATGGCAGAAATTAGTATTTATTTATGAATCTAGTTTAAAAGTTGGGTGTGAAATTATAAAGTAAATAAACACACTTGTTACAAAACTTAATGTGGAGGGCAGTTTGGGTTGGTGGCATGTCTCCAGTGAATCTTCATGGGTTATATGAATACTTGTTATTCTATTTGTGTACTGTACTTAGATTTAAAGTTTGAATGTGAATTGTGTCAATGAAGTGACTGTTATTACTGACTGAATTTCTTAACCCTTTTTTTAAGAATATTTTGCAAGTTACGTATTTACTGCCGATCTTGCTGATAATTGATTGAACTTCATATTCAGAATATTTTTTATATAAATGACTAAACAGGAAATTGTATTACCATATATTACTTTCATAATTTTCTTTTTGATGTATAGCTTATCCAGAATTGTGGGTGAGATTTGAAGTTATGGTGGAGACTGTGAGGATGGGGCTGGGACACCATCATCACCAGATACTGGCAGCAACAGATTCCTTTGAAACCAGAGGCACTAGCAGCAAGGTGGAAGGTGGTACACTTGCACCATCTTGAGATTTTGATACAATTTGCTTTTTTTGTGTAACAATTTATTAAATCAAACAATAAAAATTATACAAAAAACAAAGGTAAATTTTGTACAGTTCTTACAGTTTTACTCTAAGGAGTAAGTAAGGATTTTAATTATACAACAACTATATTATTATACTGTCCAGCTTTCATCATGAAAAAAATCTGGTCACTTTGCATGCATGTAATATGCACCACCTTGCAAAATAGACTGCTGGCACTGATGTTTGAAATGTTGGTACATATCTTTCAGACTGCAAGACATCTCAGAAGATGGTTACCTTCATAATTTTGTATGTTTGTCATTTATACCTCTCTTGAATCATTATTTTTAAAGTAAGCTTTGTGCTGTAAATTTGCACTTGATCTTGGTGCTATTAAATTACTTTGAGTAACAGAATCACAATTCATTCTACACAGGCGAGGAAACATGGTAAGTTTTCAGTCATCAAACACATCATACGTTAACACTAAAATATACTGCTTCTGCAGACTGAGTGCAGTCTGTGCCAAATACACTGCCGAAACCTGAGGTTTCCTCCTAGTATATCACATAAGTCACTTCTAGACCCATTTTCAAACACAGAGTGAGTTGATGTAACATATATTATGAAAGAAATTAAATTTTTCCATTATTCATCTGGTTACCACTGTAAACAAATACATATTTATTTAGGAATATTATTATATTAGGATGCCAGATTGGAAGTGCATTTCTAAGCTTGTACACCAGAACAAAAGCAATGGTTTTGTATGCCACATGATATACCACTGCAACACAGTCACAATAATCAATGGATTTGGCAGTTAGCAGTTACTTAGTAGTACACAAAATTTTCAACAAAACAAGAACAAGCAGTGGGAATCTCAAAAACATCCACAATTGGGCGATGGTGGGGATTGAAGGGATCCACACATAACATTTTAATGTAGGCATAACGTTGCACACAGAAAGATTTGTAACATGGTGGAAGGTATTCACATCGCTTCCCACCAAACCTACAAGAAAAGAGGAGTTCTTAAATGAACATTTATTCCTTCTCATTGTTAGGTATAAATGTTACATGCAAGCTGTTAAACACATTATTTACATTGTTGGCAAACAATGTATCAACTACACAGAACAAATTATTTTTTTAAATATTGCTAAAAGCACTAATCTCTGATTTCCTGAAAACCAAATCCAGAATATTTTTTTTAGTGCCAAAGGCAGTTTTAGGATTACATTACATTGTAAATAAGAAACCATCAATTATGGTATAAAGACAGAAAACTTTTATGAAATTATGAATTAATTTATTCATCATATGATAACATTCATAATTCTACATAAATACAGCATTTTTTAAAATTTGCGTACACCTGTGGATAAGGTAAGCAACATGTCTCAGTACTGTTGGACGTACTTCCATATTTGGCACTATTTTTTTAGCTTATTTCCCTGGTCACTGACATTCACAAATATTTGATATAATCATTTTTCATGTTCATGGTCAAGAAATTTGTATGATTGCGCATCTTTCTGTTACTGACAAACCAAAACTGTCTCAGTAATTTTAAACCTCAATGGTAAACACATATTCTGATATGCAGGATATTCCATGATATAGTTACCTGACTTGAGTAGCATGTTCAGCAGATCATTTGGATTACAGAATGTAGTTTGTTTCAACACCATTACTGTATGATTTAGTGTTGCTTCTGTACTGTCTTGGCTAATGGCTGTGCTGTGACTGTATGCTTGGTTGCAGTATGGTGGGGTTGTCAAAATTCCTAACATGTGTTGCATATATAGTTGCTACAATGGAAAATGTGGGGCTAAAGTGATGGAACACTAGAAAAAATCTGCAACTCATAGAATTCCACATTGAAAAATGCTTGACAATGTACACAGGAGTCTGAGACAGACCGATTCCTTCCCTTAACCCTTTGAGGCCGGAATTAAATCCCCACCCTGTGCCCACTTTAGTGGTCATTCGGCTATTTAAAGGGCTCAATGCACGACATATATGTATGTCGTTAGGCGGCTAAGGGTTAAGCAAATAAAATTCACAAAAACCATGGCATGAAAAAGACGATGTTCTGGCACAAGTCCCACAAAGCCCAAGTACAAGTATTTGCAGAATTTTTAGGACAGCTGGTGTAGCACAGATAAGGGTGTGCAGAATTTTGCAGCATAATGATTTTTATTCATGTCATCTTCAAAGCATAATATGACTCTTACCAAGAGATGACACCAAGCAAATACAATTTTGTAAGTGGTTGCAACCATGTGGCTAAAATTTCTTGCTGACATTCTGTTCATGGATGAGGCCCAATTTAACTGCAGTGGTATTACAAACATAAGAAACTTGCATTCTTTGGCACAAGGAAATCCACATGAGGTAGCACATTGCCATTTTCAACACTGCCTGTACTCATATGAAATATGCCAGCCATTACTTATTTGCATCTTGTACAGTAGCATCAACAAGTTTCTGATACAGTATCCTAAGCTTCAGAAGAGAAAAAACTGCCTCTACTTAAATGAAATATGCCAACTTTACTTACTTGCATAACTCAACGCGTATGCTTTGTGGATATTTTTCAGTGTTGACAACTGCTACCCATTTATTGTTCCAGTTTTTGGCCCAACCTGGTCGAATGTATGTCACATCTGACTCACAAACAAAGTTGCCTTTGTGTCTGAAATAACAAAAATTAAATCAAGACAAAATTCCTTTGTATCATGTAAAGAATAAAACAGATGGTGTTTGGCATACCTATTACTTTTGGAAGTTTGTGAATTCATGCTACATATCATTTGCAAACTGCAAGATTAAGCCCTTTGTAATATTATTTTAGTCTAGATCATTTCTGTAAGAAATACTTAAAAATTAATGTTGTGGTGCCTTCTATAAGGAGAGAGTCATTATATGTAACTTACTCGGAATCTTTCTTGTATGGCCTGAAGAAATGGGTTAAGCACAAAAATACATTTGATTTTTTAAATATTTGTATTTGTTGGAGAAAGTATTCAGGCACAAGCACACAGTGAAAGGCACATTTTTGTGTATGTCTAGTCATGTCTACAAAATATGAACCTACCTGTACCCATGAGTGTGATTATCATGTGTCATGTACTCCTGTTGTGAGTAATGATTCAGTCCATGGTACATATGATGAATGTCGTCATGGTAATTATTGATGATGTCATGCACTGCATCTCTGGAAATTGATATTGTTTTAACTTCTCTTTCTAAAGGTAAAATAACAATCCAGTTAAAGTTAAGAAAGGCAGCACTTGGTAACTTCAGCATTTTATGTAGTAAATTACAAATTTTTAATTTTTTTACCACCTTCTTATGTACTGACCTGTACTTTTCATACTTAAATACATGAACTTCAGAACAAACTGTTTGTTTTACTACCATCTTGTAACATCTGATAGTATAAATGATGTGACACTCACGTGGGATAATCATTGTCATACAGACAAAAAGGGAGTTCCTGTGCACAACCAGGTTTTAGACCTCCATGTTTGTGATGACTGTGACCAGCATCCAATCCCTGGAAACTTGGGACGTGGTTCAAAATTCTGCTAGAAATCTCAGGGTAATCTGCCTCAAAAATGAAGAAGCAACATTTTTAAACTGTGTGATATGAAATGGCAACTCATAAACAGGGTACTGTTTGTGACAGCATGTGATACATCAGTAATGTGAAGTAGGCTGCACTGAATAATCATTGCTTATAAACTTGTTTCAAAGGAGTCTGTTTTTCCTACTTCAGTATGTTTAGAGCTGTCGCCCACTTGATGAGCCATTGCTAATAACATGTTGTCAAGCTTTAAGTAGGCTTAATTTTGCTAAGCGCCATGGATATGTTAAGTGTGTATGACTGAGTTATTGCTGATTTTTGTTTTGTGTAATATAATTTGATATCCCATATGTCCCACTTTCTCGAGGACATTTCCAGTTTTATGGTTGCTGTCCCATTGTCCCAAAAATTTGATTTGAGATTCCAATGTCATGCATTTTTCTGAATCATAGAAACATGATGTTCCTGGAAATGTGCACAAATGTTTTGACCTTTCCACAGTGGGGAAAAACATCTGTAGGATTAGGACAGCTATCAATAAGCCACTAACAGCAACAAGCAGGAGATAGGGAGGAAGATGTGTAGATTAATGATTGTGGAGTCTGAATTGAGACCACAAAGGACAAGAAACAAATGTGTACATGTACCATCCATGAGTGAACTATATCATCATCATTTTTCATTTCTTATCTGAATGTAATAATTTTGTTATCAACGTTCTCTTATTAATGTAATATTAATCAACTGCTCTGTGTTTTCATTGCATGACAATTTAGAAATGTTGCCTCCACCCACCCCCATTTTACTAAGCATCCCGGTTTTTAGTTTTTGAATAAATTGAATACCTTGATACAATGGATATTCAGGCTGATGTCACTGGATGATTTATTTATCAGTATGAGTTTAAATACAGCAACAGTTCCAGATATCTCATTTGCACAAGACAAAGTTTGAAAAATTTCAATTTGTGTTAAAAGTCCATTTTTGATAGTATCAGATTCATTCAGATTGTGGGTATCTGCACACAAAATAGTCTAGATCTCAGTGCTGTTTTTACAATATTGTTTTATCCTCATTACTCTCCAATCCAAGCAAGACTGTGATTTTAGCACTAACTAAAATTTTCTCAAATATTATTTGCTCTGAATTTAGTGTAGTTACTGTATTGAACTGGAGAATATGCAAATAGTTAATATAGATAACAGCACATGTTTTGCGTTTGTCTTTTAAGTTTAGGTAGGTTTATTGATTTGTCTCCACAATTCATAATTACCATGACAAGGATCAGAAAGAGTCATTTTTGGCTCTTGTATGGTTGTTTGATGTATCTAGATAAATAATGATGACTAATACTGATATCACATTACTTGATATTTAAAAATAACTATGTTTTACCTAATTTTAGTTATGGTTTGCGACAGCCATGGGTATGGTGAGAATATTGAGTAATTTTCATATATTTACCCTTCAATTATGTCTGGTGGAAACAAGTTACAATATTTATAAATACAGCAAAATTCCATTAATCTGACTCACAGGGGACTGAACAGGTGCCGAGTTATTGAATCTTCTGGATTATCAGACAGAACCTATACTGACCTAGGTTCTTACTGTTAAGTTTTTGTTACTGCTCCTGTGCTTGGGCTGTACACCTAATAACAGTATTCAATTTGGAAATCTTGTTTAGGGTTATCAGGGTCCTCTTTTGTGTTTTCTGGGTCTTCATAGCTGAAGCAAGTGGAGTAGGAGACAGGAGGACAGGGCACACAATAATGGTTGATGTACAGACCCCCTTGGAGGCCTTTCTGAACATGTCTGTGAAATAGGCCTGTTTCATCAATAACGCTTTTTTCTGGTAACAAACAAAATTTCTGGTCTTGGTACTGCTGTTCTCAAGTGCTGGAATATCAAAATTTCCAAATTGTTAAAAGTCAGATTAAAAGAAGTATTCTATATTTATGTACAGAATTCAAGTATGAAGAGAACTAACTTACTGACATGGTTAACCTATAGAAGGCACTTCCAATATGCCATATATGTGATTTGTGTTGATATTTGTACATACACTACACTCAGTGACATAACATATGTGAAACTAGTGAAACTTGGCTGATATTGCTGATACAGCAACATACAGTATGTTGAATAATGAGTGTGATGTAATAAATGTAATTTTAACCTTAATTTATACACTAACTTCTGCCAATAAGTATGAATTTGTAAGGAAATGTTCAGGCAAAGGATTAATGATCATTCAGTTCATATGAATATGTAGGAAACACAAAACCTTGAAGAAATAAACCATATTTTAGTGATATTTTTAAACTTCTGCGCCACACATCAAAATACATTTATGATGCATTGGGCCAGTAATATACATTAGGCTTAATCCGTATGCTTTCAGGATTACCCATGAACAAATGCGTACAATAAAACGGCATCAACAGGCATGTCAACTAGATTAATGCAATGTATTTCAAATGTAGTATGTTTCAAAACACAGTCACAAAATGACTTTATATCATACATATGTTTATCATTTGGTGGTTCTTTTCTCAAAGGTAATGCATGTGAAATACTCAACTACATATAATGATGAAATGTTTACATTGCAGTACAGAAATATGGAATGTATTAGAGGTGTGAGTGGCATTAGAAAGACTATTTACTGCCTAAACTATGAATATGTTTAAATTCAAGGAAATGTATCTTTGGATGTCCTACTGAATATATTTTTCCCTTGCCCTTGATGGTTGCTAACACTTACAGCTACGCGTATGGATTTGTTAAGGTTATTATCCTGTGGGGCATGGGGGGGGGGGGGCCAAGAAGGAAACCTGGGGGGGCTTTTTGTTTGGGGAAGGGGGCCAAACCCGGGAAGGTGGGGGGTGGGTTCCCCGTGGGGTGAAAGGGTTTTTTATACAGCAAAAA
>Ga0123352_10012429_pt1 | contig 13457 bp, 9 predicted proteins | sample TergutLab28metaG_FD_89700 | JGI IMG/M metagenome (GOLD analysis project Ga0123352, IMG submission 89700) | Labiotermes labralis P1 segment gut microbial communities from Petit-Saut dam, French Guiana - Lab288 P1 | ecosystem: Host-associated > Arthropoda: Insects > Digestive system > Gut ...
GGGGGGAGTGGTGTTCGTGGTTTTTTCCTTGATTTGAGCGGTTTCCAGATGGAGTTGTCGTCTCGTTTAAGAGAGGAGATGTAGGCAGTGAAGGATGCATTCCGCAGTTCGTGGAGGGCGGCCTTGAGTTTGTTGCTTGCGTTATTGAAAAGACGTCGGTCGTCTGGAGCATGGGTTGTTTGCCACTTTGATCTGGCTCTACGCTTTATTGCTAACAAGCGTTTGATTTCAGAAGGTAAGTAGCTAGCTGGACTGAGTGGGTGTCTTGTGGGTGTGGCTGCTTGAGCGGCTTGCTGTAAGATGCCGATGAAATTGGTGGTAGTTATCTCAATATCCTCGCATGTTTTAAGTTTCATGGCTGCGGTCACGTTGTCTCGTACCACAGTTTTATATAGTGCCCAGTTCGTGCACGAGGTGTGTAATCGAGGTGCTGGTTGTCGGACCGCGATAGTCGTGCTATGGTTACTATGATGGGAGTATGATCGGAAGTAAGGTCGTAGCTGGCTTGAACGTCAGCATATGTGGCATATGTGCCGTCAGTAATGAAGAAATCCAGGAGATCCTGTATTTTGTTAGCGTCTGTGGACCATTAGGTCTGAGATCCGGTTGATAAGTGGGAGAAATTTTGAGCCTAGATTACCTTGGCCAATTCGCGTCCTTTGGTGGTAATTAGTCTTGATCCCCAGAGAGTATTTTTGCTGTTAAAATCCCCTCCAGCTAAGAAACAGGGGCCGAGAGTGTGGAAGAATGTTTCGAAGTGTTCTGCTTTTAAATTGTGCTGCGGCGGGCAGTATAGTGCAGCTGTAGTTATATCGCGCAGCGGTCCTTTAACTCGTACTGATGTTGCTTGAGTTACTGGTTCTGCATATTGTAATTGTCCATAATATGCAATTGTAGTCTTTGTGAGTATCGCGGTGCCCCCGTGAGCCGTTCCATCAGGGTGATTGGTGCAGCAAAGGTCAATACCGGGGATGGTGAAGTGGTTTTTGGATGTAAAGTGCGTTTCACCAATTAACAAGATATCAATTTGATTTTGGTTCAGGAAGAGTTTAACTTCGTTTTTGTGCTGTTGGAGGCCGTTTGCGTTCCATTGAGCTATTCGCAATAATTTGTGTGGGTTAATGGGGTTTATTTAGTATCGTTGTGAGCATGTTTAAAAGCATGCTGTTCTGTTGGATTAGTTGCGCAAATAATCCCTTAAAGTCTTCTAAGAATGCTTTGAGTGTGGTAATTGGTTCCTGTGCGAGTTGCGCGCGGTTGCTGGCGACGTCAGCGTTACTGCGTTGTTGTTGTATTGGGAGGATGTGAGGAGTTGTGGTGTGGTTATATACGGAAGTGGGTATGGTATCCAGCTTTCTGGGGGGGGGGGTTCTGTGTGGATTGTTTCCTTCGATAATATTATGATAATGCTCGCAGCCTTTGTAGTTTGCCGGGTAATTTCCGCCACACAGGGCACATTTTGGTGGCGTGTCCCTTCGCTTATTACAATCTTTGCTGTTCTGTGAGCCACCACATTTGACACACCCGTAGGGTTTGTTTTAGTACGTTCATGTGTGTCCGTACTGTTGACATCGTACGCATTGTGGGATGTGTTTCTTGTTTGTTCGAGGAGGTTCTATATGGATAATCTTATTTTGAATGGCCGTTATATTGTATATGTCTTTGTTATCATTAGCTGTTTCCAGGTCAACGAAAAACAGGTTTAATGGTTCCTTTGTCAGCCTATGATGAACGTTGACTATGCTTCGGGCAACATGTCCCAGGGCGAACAGTTCCTGGCGGGTGTCTTCCACATCGGTGGTGTGGTGTAGGTATTTAAGGGCCACTCTGTATGCCCTCTCTTCCTTCAATTGGTATGTGTGATAATAAATTCCTTTTTCTTTGAAATGCTTAATGAGGTTACGGTATGTGTCTGGTGTCGTACAGCTTAGCTTGATGACATTATTTGCCATGCTTTTGGTGAAGTATTGTACGTCCTCAGCTACTTCGCTTATGCTTTTTATCATTTCACTGTAATTTATTACTCCATGAAGGAAGATAGATGGAGGTTTGTGGTTTTTTGATGGTTGATGTTGTTCGCCTGGTTCTACTTGGCGGACTTCCTGTGTGAGTATATCATAGCGGTTGTGTGTTTCTGTTTGGAACATCTGAACAGCAGGTTGTGAGCTGTAGAGATTTTTACTTTTCGTGTGTCGTATTATTTGCCAGACATTATTGCTAGTTTGGTGGGCGTCTTCTGTTTCCTCGCTGGAGGAGGATAGGCTATGGTGGCGTTGTTTGTTTAGAATGTAAATTGTGGTATTAATGGGGTTCAATTGTTTGGGTCTAGGCGTTGTGGCCACAGGGTGTGGGAGAAGTTCATGGTGGTTTGGAGTTGGATGGGGTGACATGTGAGGGGGTGTATCGTTGGGCCTTGTGCGTTGGAATTGGGTGTAGACGTAGTGGTTGGAATAGTGCATCGGTGTGGGATGTGGAATTGTTAACGGGTGCTTGCCCGTTTGAAATCTGCGTGTTGTGCTTTGAAAAGTACATTGCTATGGGTGGAGTGCGTAACTGCTGTGCACCGAGCTCCTGTTCAAGGTTGAATCGCTGGGTTGAAGGCTGAACTCCCGAGACTGGTGATTGAGTAGACAGTGGCTAAAGACGCTGCACTAACCGGTCCTACTGCTACCACTTTCAGAGACAGACCAAAATTAAATGGTTCATGGTTTCAAGTGAAATTTACCTTTAGAATGCAGTGGATACTGTATGCATTAAATGTTTGACGTTAAAAACGCTATATTTTATGCGCGACTTCTTGTCTTCATACCGCACACTGTCATAATAACCGTTAGTTAATTCGCTCGTCTTGGCAATTGATGTAAGCTGCATTCTCTTTCATCTACGAAGAGATTTTTACACACAATTATAACAGACTTAAAAACAGTAAAAAAAAAAAGACAGCGTACTGGTTTTCCGTATTAAGCTTAGAAAGCATTAATAGCTCTTAATCCCTAAGATACGCGAAATTGTAAAGACTCTCGTGCCCAATTTCGCAGAGAGTCCTTGGCTCTCCCTGGAGGATAATGACATCCCAATGTCTACACAAACTCTGTAGAAGTCCTAGGCAGAACCCAGTGATCATCTCATTGGTTTACTTGATTAGTGAAATGGCAACACAAAAACTGCACAATGGCAGTCGGATTATGCGATCGGATAGCTGACTCTTGACTCACTGTCACGCTACAAAGCTAGGCTCTAGTCTCACCTCCGCTCGACTCACGCATTGATCAAAGCAGACTCTAAACCAACGCGAGGTTAAAAGCAACGCAGCAAGCTGTACGTATAACGTAACATTCAGGCATGTTTTCATCTCTGTATTCTGGACTCTTAATAGATTGTCATACTATTTAAGCCAACGGGGCCACATAATTGTTCACATTTTCTACACATATTACGTATTATTACGACTATCTCTGGGGTATGATGTTGTATTTATTTTAAAACCTTATTATTTGTCTGCACTGGTTTTTAGTTACATTTGTAGGTCACACACAACCTCCAAAATCCAACACATATTTGTCGTATCTTATGTCGTAAACGGCGCGATTCTTGGAAAACACTGAATCTAATATGAAACTATATTTTGATTTCTCCACCATTTTCAAACTGAAGTTTTGCATTTGTTCTGGGAAAAATTTAGTAAGGAACTACAAAGGATGGTCAAATGAAAACTTTAGAAGTGCGATAAAAATTCGAAACACAGCTCGATTGTCTTGTAAGTTGACAACAATGATACTCATGGTTTGAAGAGTGGCTGGCAGTTGGCAGTACAATGCAGGAATGCAACACGACGGTGCAGTAGTAGTGTAAAGATGGCGGCCCCGCTTGCAACATGCACCAAAGAAGAACAGCGTTCTGTCATCCGTTTTTTAAGTAGTGAAGGGGTGAAACACATCGACATTCATCGACAAATGAAAGTTCAGTATGGTGATGCTTGTCTGTCACTACAGCAAGTGTACGAGTGGACTAGGAAGTTCGTGAACGGCATTAGTTCTGTAACAGACTCTCCTCCACCCGGTCAGGCACACCGAGTAGTGACAACAGAGGCCATTGCAACAATTGAAACCACAGTGAAGGAGAATCGCCGCGTAACAGTGAATGAAATAGCACGCAGTGGAGACTACATAGAAAAATGAAGTCATTGTGTACCTTTTGTGTTCGATAAATTACGAGATAAAAATATTTAAGGTTTTCATTCGACTCGACCTCGTACTATGAAAGTACTTATGTCATCATGTAAAATGCCTCACATTTTTGTCTGATTTTAATCTAACTTGTATTTTGTCATCACATTTGAAAAAGTCCATGTTGAGAGTTTCACGAACAACCGTTCAGCGAGAGCCGAGATGTTCCATGTGGACGGACAGACGGACATGTCATAGCCAGTAGTCGCTCTTCCTCAGCCTGCGAAAGCGCCTATAAACGGGGTGCCTTTTCAGCATCTTCGTGTGTCCTGCTGGATTATACTGTCGGTCCGTGCGCAGTCTTGTACACCATGTCTATCATTCAAACTCTTGTATATTTCCAAGCCAGTTTTAAAACTTAAGGTTCGTGACCCGGACATTATCTGCAAGGCATAAAATTAATACTTACAATGCGAGAGATGTTTGAACTACATCCTATCATATTACAAAAGCTAATTGTTTTTGACAGCATCACTGTGGTCCATTCATACACTCACAGTCCTTGACGCAGACTTTCAAATCAAGCTTGCACTGTATAAACTTGGAAAGTGGTGGAAAGGCCGATACAGCTGTCGTAAAGTACTAAACTTGGAACACAAGCAATGTCTATACTACCAAGTACATTTTGCGTGGAAATACGATATACCAACCTTTTTTTTGGCAAAGTTAGACGTTGGAATACAAATTCAGCATAAGTTACGCCACATCTTATTTCTGACATCTTTTGTTCCCATTCGTGAACACTTTCAACTATACATATAGTGATAACAGGGGACGTTAAGAGTCTACATTAAACGGACTCCTCTGAACTGTGCATTTGGATGGATTGAAGACATTACGAGTTTTAATTTTCGTGATTTTCCACAGCTGCTCCAGATAAATGCAGAATAACTGAATTACTATAGGCCACGACGGTTTTCTTCCACAGTAATTTTCTCTTTCGATACTGTTTAACACAAACGGATAAGAAATCATCGTCAAAGAAACTAAGAAACAAACGTAAAATGCAACATGACAGTTATCGTTCTTTTATTTGGTAGCTGATGATTTATCTGTTGGGGTTGTCAATAAAAAGATAACTGTCCTATGCTTAAAAGCAACGCTACGAAAGACTCTTTGTGCCGATGAGGTGAAGTTCCACTCGTTCTCAACTTCAACGTTACATGAATGTCTGTGATCATCTTTACTTCCGGAGTTATCTTCCGAAAATAATGAATAGGAAGTTGAGAAGACCCCGAAGCTTGTGAGGAGTGGCAGAGAACAGAGAAAACTTTGAGAGATTTGAGACTGTAGCAGTGGTGTTACTGAAGGTTCAGGTTTAGTGGCATGTGACGCCGTGTGGTTGACGGCACAGTTACCGATGGTGCGAAGGATCAAATACCTTTATGTTCAGGGACAAGCCGTCCAAACATTATGCCTCCACTTGAAATACTTTACCACTACAAATGAAGGCAATGACATCCTTCGAAACGTCGGAAATTCTAAACCGAACGACACAGCGTACTTGAATAAAGAATACGTGAATGTCTGCAAAAATTCTTGCGCGAAATTCAGTTTCTCAACAATAAACATTGCAGTGACCATCCTGTCTCATAAAGCAAGAACTGTCAGCGAAGAGCTTCTGAAGAATATTAGACATTTCTGTAATGTTTGCTCTATTATTTGATACTATTAAACATGTTAATTTCTTGAAGAGTTTCGTATACTTACATGATTAATATTTCAGTAGAAATCTAAGCTTTATATGCCAAGGTTCCAGGAACTCGCGGAGGTAAATACAAGCATTAACATATTCTGGGATGTAACTCCCTGTATTTTCGAAGACATGTAAGATATTCTGCCTCCATCTTCAGAATAGAAGTTACTCTTTCGGGGGTCAAATGGGCAGCATGTGGCCCCAGAGGTACGTACCCTGCTGGTGTGTGTGTGTGTGTGTGTGCACGCGCCATTAAAAGCTGGCAAACGCCATTTATTCCCATCAAGCCCTCTGCATGCATGTACTCGCCATGACGCCTGGAAACGTCTTTGGACGGCTAAGTCATGCAACGTCGAGACACGAGTTCCCGACGCGATAATTGGGACAAACCAGCTAAGGGAGATAACCCCGACAGAAAATCCTAGGTCCTCCAAGGCAACGCGTGTTAAGCACAGGGCCAGCAACCTCATCTTGTAAAAATTGACGCGTTAAAAATCTCAACAAAGGAATGAAGGGCTGATAAAACGAAGACAACCTATGAGAGCTAAACGGATAAGAAAGGATACGCTATATATATATAGGGAACTAGAATATAATGACAATGCTGAAAACATGAAGAGTGAATGAAATTGCTGATGGAATGTTAAAAACACAACTACAAATAATAGCTTTACAAGAACTAAGATGGAAAGGAGACGGGCAAATTGACAAAACTAAATATACACTCTATTACAGCCGCAACCCAGAAACAACAGGGCAAATAGGAACCAGATTCATGATTCGAAATGAAATTAAAAAGAATACCCTAAGTTTCGAACCATACTGTGAAAGATTGTGCAAATTAAGAATTAAAGGAAAATTCAACAATTTAGCTATAATAAGTGTACATGCTGCTACTTGAAGAGAAAACCGACGGAGAAAAAGAAAAGTTATATGAAGATCTACAAGTAGTTCACCACAAAGTTCCCGAACATGATATAGTTAAAATCTTGGGAGAACTAAACGCCAAAATTGGAAAGAAGGATGTATAACAAAATGTTGCAGGTAAACACACGCTCCATGAGACCTCAAATAGAAACGGAGAGTGGGTCTGCGATTACGCAATTGCAAATAACATGAAAATAGTACTAATTATTACCAACATAAAAGAATTCACAAAGGGACATGGATATCACCCGATGGCAACCCGTTGAGACAAATACGCCATGTAATCGTAGGCGCAAAGAAAAAGGGTGTGGTAGAGGATGTCAGAATAATGCGAGGTCTGAATTGTGATTCGTATCATTTTTTAGTGAAAACCATAATAAAGCAGAAGCTGATTAGAACACAAATCAAAGTAATTAAACAAGCAAAATGGAACCAAAGCAACTTCCAGGACCCTGCTAAACTAAAACAATATAGAACATGTCTGTATAACAAACTAACAGGAAAAGAAGCACAACAAGACAATGAAGAAGAATGGGCACATACCAAGAAATACCCCCACCCACCTACTATGAAGTAAATCGAGTAATAGAGAAACTTAAAACACACATAGTTGCAGGGCCAGACAATATACCAACAGAGCTGATAAAACAAGGTGGGATAGAACTACAACGAAGGATACAAAAATTAATAACGAAAAATGGTAAGACGAGACTCTACCAACAGAAAGGACAGAAGGAATAATTTGCCCTACATACAAGAAAGGACACAGGATGATATGTAGTAACTACAGACCAATTACCCTCCTGAATGTAGCATATAAAATCTTTACAATTTTTTAAATAATGGATTGTCTAATACAGTAGAGAGTAAATTAGAAGACTGCCAAATGGGATTCCGACCGAATCGATCTACAATTGACAATTTATTTATAGTTAGACAAATTATCGAAAAATGTCATGAATTTAACAAAGAATTGCATGATGTCTTCATTGATTACACACAAGCAATTGATTCAGTGCATAGAGATAAAATAATCAAATGACTAAACAACTATGAAATACCAAGCAAACTAATTAATGTGATAGCAAAACCATTACGAGTTACAAAGTATAGAGTTAAAGTAAACTGAAACTACACACAAATTTTTGAAATATTGACGGCAGAAAAACAAGGTGACCCACTGTCAGCAACCCTATTGAGCATAGTTATTGATATTTTAAAGCAGATTGAACTCAGAGGTAACATATCAACACGTTTGAAACAATGTTCAGCATACTCTGATGAAATACTAATTACTGCCCGAACTAAACAATCTTTGATAGATACTTTTGAAAAACTTAAAAACATTTAATCAAAATTTGGTTTAACAGTAAATGAGAATAAAACAAAGTACATGAAATGTACAAGGAAAGAAACGGAATTAGATAGACTAGAGGTTGAAAATGTGCACATTGATCAGGTCAGTTCATTCAGTTATCTTGGTACAATTGTGAGTGGAAATAACACATTGGAAGAAGAGATTACACAAAGAATTGCCAAGGGGAATAAAACTTTCTAAGCAAATAAAACGCTTTTTAAAAGCAAACTGGTGTCCAGGAAATCCAAACTAAAGTTATACTGGTCAGTAATTAGACCAATTGTAGTTTATGGTTGTGAAACCTGGGTCCTTAAAGAAAGTATTATACAGAGACTCAGTATTTAGGAGGAAAATACTAAGAAAAATATTTGGGCCAACTAAAGAGGACAATGGTATTTGGAGAATTAAAACAAACAGGGAATTGGATGAGTTAATAAATCATCGGAACATAATAAATTACGTTAAAACCCAAAGACTGAGTTGGTCTGGACACATAAATAGAATCCTTGAAACAAGTACTGAAAGGAAAATATACAAATGGAAACCATCTACTAGCAGACCAGTGAGAAGGTCCAAGAAGAAGAATAAGAAGAAGGAGAATATGAAGAAAAAGAAGAAGAAGGAGGAGGAGAAGGAGAAGAAGGAGAAGTTGAAGGAGAGGGAGAAGAAGGAAGAGGAGGAGGAGAAGGAGGAGGAGGAGAAGAAGGAGGAGGAAGAGAAGAAGAAGAAGGAGACGAAGCAGGAGGAGGAGAAGGGGGAAGGAGAAGAAGAAGAAGAAGTAATTCATTCACTTTGAAGATGGAGACGGCATACTCCTTTGCAACGCAGGCACATGCCTTACCCAGATTACGCGACTTCATATTACAGACAACAGTAATCCTCTGGAAGTGGTACCGTACAATGTCTAAAGTTTCTCTTTATCACGGTTCTGCTGTGTCTCCAACACACCAGTCAGACATGTAATTCATCTAGGCAAACCTGAGGATCGTTGTCTTTACCCAGCATATACGAAGTTATCACAATTTATATTGCAGCGTTCTTCTCAGTATTTTACTAGTCATAATTCCCTCCCGTCCAGAAGCAGATGTAACATCACAACCAGAGGTTAGTACGTGTATACCTTTCGTCCTTCATTCCATTCCGTTCCAACGTCAGATGATTGTGTTTTAGAGAAGAGAGGAAGAGATATAAAGAACACCCGCAGTTCCACTGTCGCCCTGGGAGAATTTTGTTATAGTCCGATATGAACTATTAGAATGAGCGCAGGGTATGTCAAGACACGGTGTAAAACAGTAGCAGCATAAGCGACTGGCACTAAGTACACGGAGCAGAGTACCTTTTGAGAAGCTAATGGCTGCGCAATTTATGCAGGGCGAAGGTGTACTATCATTGATACGAGGGTCTGCCGATGGTCCCTGAGCCAGGCAAAACCAATCAATGCCGTTTCATCTGGTTTCTTTAAAATATAGTAAAATATAAGCGGTACCTTGTAATTCTGTCCTTTATAAAGCGGTAGTCATGGAATATTTCGTGAGAAGACCTGGCGAAACTTTCTGAGGGCGCGTGCTTAAACTGTCTATAAATCTGAAACAAATTCTTTCACGTACTCACAGCAATTTTGATGAGCAAAATAAATTCTTGGAGCCTTCCATAATTATTGATAATTACTGCCTTTATTATTATTAATGCACAGTATAATTATATTGTATAATTAATGAACAGCATATTTGTTATATTTTTAATAAACGCCTCCTCGAGGAATGCGATTGAGGAAGAAAATGTGGAAATAACTGGGGCTGCTGCTGCTTCCTGTTTGAAAAGAAAATGGTAAAACTTTTGTCAAATGCCATATACTTGCCCAGTCACCGCCAGGCCGGGCACCCAAGTGATAAATTCTTCGTACCGCTCCGAACGTGTGTAAAAATGATTCTCTGGCAGTATAAAAGAAACTGAAATCGATATTTATCAATCCCCCCCCCCAAATGAGTCATTGCAAAAACAAGAACAGAAGGGCACAGAAATAAGTATCTCATTCAAATCTCCAATCTGCTTATCATATACTTCCAATACTGCTAATATTTAACCTTTTGGAGCCGGAATTATTTTTTAAATTTTACCACACCTGTATATAAATTGTGAATAATACAGGAACCAAATACGTTAGAATTATGAAACAAAATGCATTTTGAAGAGGAAAAAAACGGAAAGTATATACCATCTTTAAAATATTCAGTACCTCTATTTGTTGAATAAATATATAAAATGCAAATTTAGAGGTTAGCGGTGCGGTACGACCACTATAGTTGACATTAGGCGTCAAAAGGTTGATAAGAATTACTTATAAGCTTTCAAAATCTATACTGTCTTATATTGTGACGTGATTAGTCCAGCAACACTGTGTAACTGTCTTAAACAACACTTTTTCTAGGCCTGTGTTACATTTCAAATTATTGGCTGTATCTCAAACTTCACAGAATCGAATAATAGGATAATTGTTCTTTATTTGGTAAGATACTTCAAGATATGTACTATCCTTTATTCCAGTCTCAACCCGAATTTGCAAATTACAGGGGAGGAAAGACCAATAAACACCGCCACATTTGGGCTCTGTAATTTGTGAATTTTAATCTGATACAGGTGCTTTCTCTGCATCTCTCTTTTCTATACACAGTAGCTAAGTGAAATGCTGTATGAAATGAAGCACCCTTCATTTGTTTTCAAATTGACAATGGTCGGGTTATTAAGAAACGTCGATACGCTTCGTCGTTACTTATACGCTTGGCAATAGACATCCTTTAATCAACGCGACTCATTTCCAAATTTGTTTCACTGCACCTCATACTATGTATCTAACGAAATATGGTACAACTGGCCGTTGAATGTGGAAAAAATTGTTTTAATCCAATGGGTAAATCTGCGTCACCTTAAGGAAGTGTGCTACTTGCGATGCTTGAAATCTGTGAAGTCTTTCATTCACACAGAAATTCAGTTAAAACTACACAAAATATCCATTACGACGTCAGACCGTTACTTTCATTTAGGAATATAATCGCTGCTTATTGGAAGACATTCGGAGCACCAACAGAAACTCTGGGAAAAAACCCATTTCTGTTTAACGTTAAAGTATGTGGTACGTGCAGGTACTACTGTGTTTTACGGAGTAAAGAGCGTCATTTAACAAGGGTGCTGATAGGCCTATAAAATCCTATGAAGTAATCAAATTTTTAAGTTTTCGAGAGACAAAAGTTGTGTAACAAATGTTAACATATTCATAATGAACAATTCAGCATACAATTACTGATGCCCAAAGAAATACAGTCAACTGTAAATATACAATTACTAACTAGAATATATCCATTCACTCTAAACGTCTGACATATTTAGCTCGTCCTCGAACGTCACCAGGAAAAAAAAAGTATTCCAAATGGAAAATGACTCTTGTTCAATTCCATAATGTGTGTGTTTATACTAATGGAAACAGATACAAAAATTATTACTAAAATTTAGACAAGGGCCCCACAATATATGTCCTGTTAGGCATGACACATGCAGCCCAACACATAACAAAATTAGTAAAAACACAGTTCCAAAAGGAATGTATAGATCGCGGCAAATTTCAAACTCTCCGTTGGTAGAAACGTGTAGACTATGTAACCTACCAATGTTAGTTTTCCAATGCACAAACCATTTACCTAAGGATGGTCACAGTTCGACAAAAACACGTCGGAAGTTCCGTCTGAATATACACAGTCGTGTCGGTAACTTTACGAGTGCAGCTAATGGCAGCTGTGTTCAGTATTGTAGCAAAAACTGGCATCATCTTACGTCGCAAAGGAAAGTGGCTGAACCGTCATGAAGTACCTTAACGGGGTTTGTTTACAAGAACCTTTAAAGGACGAACCGTCCTTTAAAAAATCGTCTGATCTGAGCTTTACGAGCTGTAAAACTTGACTGCGCTTATACGAATCATGCAAGCTGTCGGCGTGGGCCCCTGATCCAACTGGCGCCCCTCTACGCCAAACACTTCAGCAGACATAACATCCCTTCCACGTAGGAAAGGCATAAGAACTTTCTTCTACTTGCCCAGTACCATAAAACAGCTACAGCTCTGAGTCACGGTGCCCAAGAGGCTCCTAGCACTGATGAAATTACTTGAGAGTTCGACGGTCAATGTGAAGACGAGACATCTGGTGTGCGGCAGGCAAACGGCCAGGGCCTAGCAGTACTACGAAATAAAACACATTTTAATCATCATCATCAGTAGCAGCAGCAAAAGGGTGTTAGCCATGCCACGCTTGTTCCGTCTTCATGAGTGTTGGTGCCTCCATCTTTACTTTGGTCAACCTACGTTTCTTCTACCGGTTGAAATTTCTTCACACACTAAACTGGATAATGGCCTATCGTCCGTTCTTTATAAATGTTGCGTCCACTTGCGTCTATAATCCACAAATAACTTCATGTAAATTGTATAATTTCGTTTTCACATTTCTTCGTTTGTGTAGTGGTCATAAATTGTATACACTGCAACTGACTTCAGAACTTTAAGGGATTCAAGACCGTGCACTGATGATTCATTTAAGACACAAGACCAACAAGCGCATATACAAATATGTATATTTTAAAACTTTTATTTGAAATGTAACATTTCATACTTGTAAATTGTTTTGAGGATCTGTGCAATACATGCGTGGTGGACGCCACTGACTAGCCCACCCACCTAGCCAGGATATCTTAACGCCCAAGCACAAAATTCTCATAAAACCTGCCTGACTCAACAGTTTCGCGTGCAAGTGAGAACTGCGAGAGAAGCAGTATTCAACGAGACGCGAGACACGAGTAGCCAGCATGCGACCGGCTGCAGAAATTGTAGGAACGGATAGAAATATAGTGTTGTGAGCATATACAATTACGTGTGTATGTATGTATGTGGTAATTTATACCCATACCACCACATATCCTTCAAAGAACACCTCCCTGAAGATGGCAACAATAGGTGGCCGAAACATGTAGTTGGCTAGGCTGTTTATACTACAATAAATTTAAATATTTTTATATGCACTTGTTGGTCTTCTCATAATGACTTCGGAGCGTTCTTCTCCGCTCTCTCGGCGCCCACTTCGTACTGCTAACTATAAAACTAAACTCCGTGGCCTTAGTCCGCACGCGAACTATACCGACAGAGCGGCCGCCGCCGGTCGGCGAAGTTAGTGCCAACTTTTGCGGATAGAGGGGTGTCACGTGGTCAGCGCAA
>Ga0123352_10012430_pt1 | contig 13457 bp, 8 predicted proteins | sample TergutLab28metaG_FD_89700 | JGI IMG/M metagenome (GOLD analysis project Ga0123352, IMG submission 89700) | Labiotermes labralis P1 segment gut microbial communities from Petit-Saut dam, French Guiana - Lab288 P1 | ecosystem: Host-associated > Arthropoda: Insects > Digestive system > Gut ...
CCCGGATGGGGGCACCCCCCCCCCCCTTTGGGAGGCCCTCCCCGGGGCCGGCCGGGTTTTTTTTTTTGGGGGGGGGGTCCGCCCTCGTACATCTTTCGTGCCCCGGAATGTGCTTCAAGTCGGAACATCCCCTGTACCTTGTCGGTCGTCGATGTTCATCATCACAGAGGCTTGATTGTCCCTTAATGTACCGTTTGTCTTTCACTCAAAGGAAATTAAATTATAATTTGGAGCGTTATCCAGTGGTTCTCCATTCTTCTACCGTTCGTTGTCCTTCGCAGTTTGATTGGAATAACTGGGTTCGTGCAATGCGTTCGGCTTCTGCCGAAGACATCCCGCAGGCACCCTGCGTGTCTGTTTTGGACGTCGCTACTTAGTAGGTACCCAAACCGCGAACAGCACCACAACGAACCTGAGCGAGGGAACCGTTTCATCAGAATTTCGGCGGAACCATGAATGTCATTTCGCTTCGGCTTATGCTAGAGTCCGCTGGGTCGACAAAAAATCACATTTGGTTTGGATACTTAAGTTCTGTCCTTTAGGTTTTCAATTATTTTCTGGGCGCCATATCCTTATTCAACAGCTTGTTGTATCGACACCTTGGCGACCGGAGTCGAGCATCTTATTAGGAAGTAATTCACAGACAAAATTTTTATGGTATTTTAAACTTCCGTTTCCTTTCTTTTCGTTTTATTTCCCTTCAGTTGCTTATAGTGTGCGCCAGCTTTTGGGAGTACCTATCCCGACCGAAGTTGGCAACGTACCACATTCTCAGACCAGCTGCACTTTATGTATGGATGTCATCGCATTCTGAAGCCTTATCAATATTATGCTTCGATGGAGCATAGTAGGAGGGGTTGTGGGCTTAAGTGAGACACAGAGTATCATCCATCTTTATTGATAAGACTAGCGTAATGATAATATTTCGTGTGACCGGCTGCAGGAAATGCCCTTGCCTTAAAGACAAGATGCGGCTGACTTCCTGTTCGGAAAAGACTTATTAAAAAGGAAATTCTTCTTGTTGTTTGGTTGTTTGTTACTGCTTATACTGCTGGTTAGGTTTCTCATCAATGAACCTTCGTCCTGAATCATATGTTTCTGCATATGTAGGCCGATAGTGTCATTGATTTTTCCACTGAGCGTTCGTAATGAAATGTAACAAAATTATGTCTGTCTGCTTCGCCGTACCGTTTTTCCTGTCAATCCGCATATTGCAATTTGAGAATCCCATAAAAGTTTTTCATGACGATTTAATATTGGGGTTATGGGTAAATTCGGACAACAAAAACGGACACTTTACATGAAGAGCTAAATGCCTGTCTATTCTCACCCAGAGCGAAACTCACTAAAAATTTGTCCAGCACACATTTCCGTAACCCTCTCGGTTCTCTAGACATTTAAACATAAGGACATCCCTCTCATAACCCCAGAACATTTGCTCCGTTGCTTTACGCAATTTATAACAAAGCTTTAATTGCGCAAATTCAAAATAGGAGTTTTTTTATTTTTCTGATTGTGTTTTTCAGAGTGTGATAGCGTGTATTCTGGTGTGTATGTACAAACGTTTCGGACACATCGCTACCCTCGCCATCCTGCTACAAGAAGGTGCATGCAACAGGTTTCTATGAAACGTCGAGACATTAACAAATCCGAAATCTGTACAGTGACGCAGCTCAACATCTTAATATTTACTGCAGTGGGAACCGCGAATCCCACATTTCCAGTTTACGCTTGTGAGATGATTTATTTGTATTTCTTATGTAAAATTTATGGTATGAGAAGAAATTTGCCCTTTAGTTGCGTTTTCTGGGTCTCGATATTTTGAAGTTAGTTTTAAATACATTCATTCAGCAGTTTAAATCTGACAAAAGTTAGTATTTCAGCGTACAGCACGTCAGATGTTATTGCATTTTTATTTTCCATGTATTCCTTTTACTGTATTTCGTTATTTAGGCAAGGGTAATTATATATGAGAGAATGTATCTGTGCCGTAGCCTAACCCCCCCCCCCATATATATTTGTTACCGCAGTGCTACTCTCATTTCGTTTGAAGTTTTACCTGTTCAGTAATCCCTTATAACTTGCACACCATAAACATGCAATAATAAAAATCACACAGATATGTGATAAGCGAATCAAGTGTGGAGTTTTAGTATTTGCTTTTGGGAAATGACACCGTGTAGTTTGGTGGAATTCTCCACTGCCCTGAACAAGGACGCAGTACGTTTTTGCAAAACGTTGGCAACTACCTACCAGTCCACACGGCGTCATAACAAGAATATATATCTTTCCACCTGTGTGAAAATCCTAAATCTCTCAAGCAGAAATATCATTGTACAGTTTCAAATAAAGCGGCATGTCTTACTGTACGAAATGTTTCGAAGTTCCGTTCCAAGTTTCTTTCTTAACACAAGATTTGTGATCCACACATTTACATCCAGAACTACGGTCAGATCTTTATGGAGTGTGTGTGAAGAAGTTTCTACAGTCTGGTGGCACTGAAGCAGAGAGTCATAACATGGGAAGTACTCTTAAATAGCTGCAATGACTCTCCGGAGTCACGTACGTAACAATACGTGCCTGAGTTTCTACAAAGTTGGGTGAATGGCTGTGGGGTGCCGTGAGAGCTGAGTGTGCAAACTTTAACAGGTGACAAGTGCTATCCATCGGCAAAGTATTTCACTAACTCCGCGAAGCAGAGAAATTTAGAAGCCTAAAGTCGTCCACACTTTGAAGAAATTCTAATACTCCTCTGAAATGCGACCGTCCTGTATTTTGTTTACCACAGAACGGTACTGGACATTCCACACATTTATGTCCCATTTATTTAATGTCCACTTTAACATTATCTTTGTACGTCCCCCATCTCTGAAAAAGATATCCTAAGAGTTTTCGGCAAAATTTACGCACTTTCATGCTTTTATGCCTGTAATAGTATTTTGTGACTAGTATAAATTTATGATGCTAATTGTTACACTGCATTCTGCAAAAAAGTTCTGAAGTTGAACAAAAAAAAATACTTACTTCTTCGGCACGTCCACTTAGATTGATTAATATCCATTCAGGTAGCAAAAATACATTATTATCTTAAGCAAACAAACGGTCAGTCACTTCCCGTAAAGTCGCTTTTACTGTATAACCAGCAAACTCATCAGATCCTTCCCTCTCAGTATCGAAGAGTGCGAGTAATCTTTATGATCTTTGTACATTCTTTATGTGGGCTGCTGTGGAAAATACTGTGCGGTATATTTGTAGGTAAATACGACGTCGATAAATAAAATTTCGGACTAGGCCTGTAAGAAGTGAAAGAAATTAAACACGGAAATACGTGTCTTATTTTCATTCGCAGTAAACTAACTTGTTTACAGCACACATAATTCTAATAACTGACAAATAGAAACAGTCAAGGCCTACGTAACCCCCAGAAAAACGCCATTTAGTTCGGCGAGTACTCTTTCTTGATGTATTTGATGTCTTGAGTTATTATTCTTTCGAAGGAGGTGGATGGTTAATCACCACGCCGAGATTCGCCTAGGAGCGGCTCACAGCAGTGGCAGGATAAGCAGTGGTTTTGTCGCGGAGAGGTAACTAATTTAATTTCCCTGGAAATTTGTAGACTTATTCTCAGAATTATTGTCTATAAATTTTGAAGCTCGTGAACATAGGATTCATGTTTCACTGTTTTTCCGTCAGGCACAAATTCTTTGTGTTTTACATTATGTATATCAAGACAGTGATGAACATCCCGGTGATACTCGTCTGTTGCACGAAAAGCTTCTGGCCCTCGGTGGTGATGTTCCCCAGTCCATGCTCTGGCCGTTGTTTTAGAATCGTACTCAAAAACCCAAGACTCTCCTCCAGTAGCGATACAATTGCGAAAGTGTGGGTTGGTCTGACAGGGCTTGATAAATTATTCGCAACTTGTGACTATGTGCTCCTTTTGCTCATCCGTGAGACAGTGTAGTACATAACCTCGCGCCCACCTCTCTCTTGCCCAAGTCATCGAGAATAATCCGAAGAATCGTCTGCAGGTTGGTCTGTAGTTGATCTTCTGTTAATTTTATGGCCACTCGGCGGTATCCGGCCACCACTTTACGACGTTTTGCAACTGTTTCTGAATTTCGAGCAGGTGGCATTTGCACGATCCTCGGATAAAGTTTAAGATCCTCACGGCCCTCTCTGAATCCTTCAAACCATACGAAGTGAGCGCGAAATAGTGCTCCATTTCATTATAGATACTTGAGAATTTTACACGTTTCTATAACTGTTTTCCGGAATTTGAACAAATTCGATTTCCGCTCAGTTACTCATGTGAGCAAACAAAAACACAACTTAAGGGGCGTGGAATGCTACAAAAGTCAGGAAGTCATAACAGAACTAACATTAATCGACTACAGTTCATTTGTTCCCATATACCGAAACATACCTGGCGCGAATGAGTCTGTCCCGGAAGTTTATTAAGTAATCTCGTGCACTAGGTACAATTGCTGTAAGAACTGTCGTAAATTCAACAGAAAATGTCCTTATGTGCCTGCTCCACTCAGAAAAACAGTTTAGAAGTAGGCCTTACATTAAAAACTCTGCTAGTAACATGTGCCATTTTATCATCATATCTTTCATGGAGTTGGGCCACTTGTTGACCCGTTCCGGTCTCACGTATCCAGAAGTCTCTTCAAAGGTCTACCATGATTCCTTCTGCCAGCTGGGGAGTAGTGTTTCATTACCCTGGGTAATCTATTAGATGCCTGTTCTCACAAACGAGGAAATGACGACCGAGTCACAGCGGTTCAACTGTTTCACCAAGAATGGAGGAAATGCCATCACTAAACATGCCAGTCCAGAGGCTAAAGGTAGCAATCGTACCACTGAACTTACCCTGCTCTGGGCCCGTAACTCATCCGGGGGGAAATTTTAACCACTGGCAAGTCGCACGGAAAGAAGTCGGTCAGATTTTCTTTAAACGACAGCAGGCACCATTTTAGACAACAGAAAACAAAGTAGACACGCGGTAAATTTGTCAGAACTGGACTAAATATTTCCTAAATTGGAGACATCACGAAGAAAGTCACTGGCCGACCTGCACCTGCGTCTTCAGCACGCAATGCGACAAAACTACCGCCCTTCTTCCATTCAAGAAGACTGAGGTTCACTAGTTCTGCGGCACAGAGTGTGTAGTAGTGTGGAATTTTGTGAACTGGTACTTTCATGGTCTGCATGCTGGGGAAGCGATGTGTCCTGGAATGCATTGAGCTACAACATATTAACTTCATTTCTTGGCAGACTGGAACGGCGGAGGTCGCTGTGCTGTCTGCCTTCAAACGAAATATTCCGAGCGCATATTGACGCGTGGGATTGTTTAAAAAGAAAATTTCCTGTATACTGATGTAATGTTGAAGTTACCACAGACAGCAGAATGTTTTGACATTATATTTTGTCATCGGGTACAAAGCTGATCATACCTGACTTGTATACTGTACCAGTGCAAATATTTGTCCAGTCTCTGAATAGAGTAATAAGAGTAAGTTTCTTGCATTTGCTTAATTTTCTAACTAATACGGAAGATGTTACTTTAAATACGGCATTTCTCTCGCTATTTAAATACTTTCCAGTCGACCATCCACAAATTTTCTTCCAGAATTACTTCAGTCTCTAATCCCTCCAGTTTAAGCAGCGTTGTTAAATAGGACAAACATCAGTTAAAATTGATAGGAATAGTATCTCTAGAAGAAATATAACGCGTGTTATGAACTATATATAAAATGAACTGGAAATCTGGTTTGCGTGCATTTTAATCTCGGCACTATTCGTTATGCTATAATTATTTTTCTTAATAAGAATGCCAGTCTCTTTATTTTGATGCTGTTCATTCTGTGCAACATATTTGAACAGTCAACTCCTTGCCCGTACAAAGCGTACAAGGTATGTACGTATGATTTACCTCCATGTTTCGGCAGTCGACCGCCATCATCAGGGAGTGATATTTAAAACCTACATAGTTTAAAACGTAGTTCACCTATATTCACACAACTAATAGCTTTATTAGGGTTTAAACTACATTCGATTCAAGTGTTACTCCCTGGTGATGGCGGTCAACAGTCGAAACATGTAGGAGGAAAATCATATGTGCATATCAAACTCTTTGTGCCTCCTATAAAATGTGTTTATGTACTTTGATTGTCGTAGTAAACGGTATTATATTTAACCAATATTAAGTAGTGTGTTGTTGTGATAAAGAAACTGTGTATATACTCTAAGGTAGAAACTGAACTGTAATATGACATGCAGTCCTTCCAAAGAAAATATAAAAATTCTGCCCCGGTATAGTACCTGCCCATCTTCCTCCTCTGTTTCCTATTCAAAATAGCCCACTTCCAAAATTTTAGCTTACTCACTTCCCAAAAATTTGCCCTGTCTGCAAACCAGAAAGACAAGCGGGCAGGACGTGGAAACTTTCAGAGACGTAAATTTTCCGTCAGTTTTGTAGAATAAATGTTCTGTCTCTCCTTTTCCCACACTTCTTTTTTCTTTCCCCTTTGCTTACGGCATTCAAATAGAGTGTTGTATTGACATAAGGGAGAATTTGATATAGAAGGCTGCCACATAGCATGACGTCTTGGTTCATGCGTGGGCGATTTATAGGGCCCTTTGGGGAATACCATGTTAAAAGCATGCACTGTGTAGGAGGGAATTCAGTGTTTGTATCGGCTCAGTTTTGGTGGACATGAACCACAAAATCAAGCGAACACTAACAGTAGATAGCACGAGTAGCATGGCATTTCGAAGGCTGGTGTTATAATTTTGCAGGTATTGAAAATAAAACTTTACTGTACCTTACGTCCTTAATAGTACGAGGTCTTGGTTGAAATTTGGTATGGAACAGTCGATGGCAAGACCTGTGATGACTTCACGTTCTTGTGACGTTAGCAGTTCCTCCAGACGTCGTACACAGGAAACTCCGAAAAGATTATGTAAGTACAGCTCCAGTGTCTTAACGCTATACTACATTATGTTAAAAACATACGTCACTTGCTGTGCCATACACTGTATGTATATTTTGCCCACTCGGTGTCTTTATAGGCTGCATATCCTTCTTGGACAACATTAACCTGTTGGACTTTGTAATGAGACACAGAATTTTCTGTAAAGCGGGATAAATATATGGGTTTCGTAAAATACATCAAGTCGATAACGCTGGTTACCTTTGGAGCTACCTGTGGCTCACGCATCGTCATAGAGGTAGCATTAGATCAACTGGTGGCTCAAGCATGGTCATATTGGAGCCACCGGTGGCTCGCGCACGGTCATAGAGGTACCATTGGAACCACCGGTGGATCACGCATGATCACAGAGGTACCACTGGAGCCACTGGTGGCTCACATATGGTCATAGGGGTACCAATGAAGCCACCGGTGGCTTACACATCGTCATAGAGGTACCGTTGGAGCCACTGGTGGCTCAAACATGGTCACAGTGGTACCATTGGAGCCACCGGTGGTCTCACGCCCAACAAAAGTCAGTGGCTTGGCAAACACCGCGTTGTGATACAAACGTCCTGTAACTCCAGCACCGGTACGTAGAGAAGGGAAACTAACCTCAGATGTTGTGGGACTCGCCGGTGACTCTCACAGGTGAGGAAAATCATGAGCAAATACAAGAGACATTAGCTTGGTACCTGCGGAACGACCAATTAAGATGGGTTCGTTGGCGAAAGTGGAATACGAGAGTAACAGCAGACCATGCCATCTGTTTTCTAAGAATGATTGACCACTGTAGCTAGCTACAATTCTGAATTTTCTCAAGTGTGCGGACAACATGCGTTGTATTAGAAGAACATAAATCAGTGCGCGTTTAATCGAGTAGAGGTAGCATATGGAGTTTACGTGGTAGCATGGCAAATTAAGTTTCTTCATGAACTTACTGTCATGCATTACGTAATACCGTTTCTTAGATTCTTTCAAAGCGAATTCTCCAGACAGTGCGATCTCGTTCAGGTTCTAGAACATTCTGTTTTCCTAAGGGCGTCTAGCAGCTCTATACATTTTCCCCGCCTTTCAGTCTTTTCTATTTTTCCTTAAGTAACGTGTTTTAGAAGGCAGGTCCTGCGCAAGATGTGCTTCATTTATCCTTCGATCTATTTAGAATATTCCTTTCCTCCTTCACTCCATGTAATACAACTTATTTTTTTATACAACAACCCAACTGGCAAACTTGATTGGTTATATCTTGCTTAGGAACTGCCTCGCAAAACACATTATTGCAGGAAAGATAGAAGGAAGGATAGAAGTGACGGGAAGACGACTAAGAAGACGTAAGAAGCCAGTGAGTGAGCTACAGGAAAAGAGTGGACACTCAAAATTGAAGGAGGAAGCACTAGATCGCCCTATGTGGGGAATTCGCTTTGTAAGAGGCTATGGACCTCTCGTAAGACAGAATTCAGGATGAATGATGAAGACCAACTGATCTTCTTCAGCGTTCTACAGCATCACATTTCAAAACGTAATTTAAATTGTTCTTTGAACAGGAATCTCTACCAACTTTTCCTTTATAAACTTCCAATCTCATATTAATATCTTCATAACGTTTTTCTTTAGACTTTATGAATGCAAAGCAACTGAGTTGCATAAGCATACTCGATATAGAGACTAGGCTACAGGCTTGACGGTCGAGGGGCCCTGGTTTGATCTCGGACAAGAGAAAGGAGTTTTGTTCTCCAGATTATCCAGACCTTTTCTGCGGCTCAACCGCTCTCGAATTCAACTAATATCGGTGGTGCTTGCTTTGAAGGTAATACGGCCTGAACGTGAACCTGACCACTCACCACCATCCATTGCTGAAGTTAGGAATGAGTTTAGGCTTATCTTCATTCCCCTAAGTGAGTTAGGGCTTGCGCAGGGGCATGTTTAGTTTTTATTAAAGTATCAGGAGGTAAAAGGGCAGTATTACCCGACAGAGGTCTAAACTATATTTATTTGTTTCAATTCTTCGTATAGAAAGTAATTACAAACGTGAAACACTTCAGTTTAAAAATCATACTCATGGGTAATGTATAATGTGTAAAGTATCAGAATTTATCCGTGGGTTTTCGGGAGAAATATTGGCACAGCAGAGTCGTATAATTGTACTGAGAATACTTTTGTGAGTTTCTGTATACTCTAACTTTACACCAAGTAAAATATTCAGTTCTAAAATATTAGCGCGGTAGTCTGCTGGGAATGTGGCTGTGCTGCATAACATTGCAGGAAAAAGACTGTTACTTTTAAAGCCTGAAAGTTATAAAGTAGGGAGTTTATAATTGTCTTCAATTTAAACTAACCTCTCTCAGTACCAGATGACAACAGAATGTTTAGTTGAAAGCAGATTGGGACACATGTACACCACCTGCTTTAACATTAACGGTGTATGCATTATTCTACACACTGTATTTATGTGTTTTGTATGATTTCTAGAAAAAACTGAGTATTTTCCTCAAGAACATTAACTGGTCTGTTGTTTGTAACGAACGCGCCGTGTGTCAGTATGTTGTCATGGCAGTGGCTATGAAGACAACTGTCTTCGGCGATATAACACCGTGTAGTCTGATGCAAGTAGCAGTTAATCCGAAAGGTTGGAACGGTCCAGAAAACACGGCGTCTTTAACCAGAAGACCGTAAACTTAAGAGAGATTGTGATTTTTGTGTGGTAGAGAATGAATTTTTAAATAAACGCTCAACGAATTTCAGTGTTCATAGCGTTAATAGGCAAATTTAGGTTTTGTCGATTTCAGATACCAGCACTTAGATTAAGCAGTGCTATTTCCTCCACCATAGCTATAGTGGTTACACTGTGAGTATTCGGCTGTCCGGTTCGCCCTTGTGGGACAGTTCGGTACAGTATGTGAAGATGAAAGTGGAAAATATGAAACCTGTCCTGTTCTTTCAAACTCTGAAATGTAGAGCTTTTTTGAATATTTAGAGAAATGTTTAAAAGCAGACTTTCAATGGAAAAACAAATTAATTGCAGACTAAACCTTTCCCGTTTTTCAGGTTTGTTTGAGATTTTTGTTATAGAATATTTTTTTGAGCAGATTTGAAACACTCAAGTAGAGCATCTTGTCTTCAGCAGTATTAGAGCGATACTCTTAAGAATGCTGTTTTGAGTTTTTTTTTTGAGATGTTGTGTACATAACACTGAATATAATTTTGAGCGTGAGCTTTATGTACAGAATCTCGTTTTGAGCCCTGTTTGAGCTGTCTTTCTGATCAGTGTTTCAGGTGTTGTGTTTTCGTAAATGCGCCCCCATCACTGTTAGAAACATCACACAGACACGTTAATATTGGTTGGGAATTCAGATAATGTACTGGCTATTAATGGTTCGGACGAGTTCATTTCTTGTCCTAGCAGTGAAAACCTTCTAGATTACACACATTCGGACCTCCTTATGCAGTATTCTGACAAGCCTACATAAAATAAGGAATCAGACTGATCCCTTATGCATTTGAAAGTCTGCTGATGCTCTTGTGTCATTATGCGCTAGTATGTTAGCAGTTTCAGTTGTGGTACTAACAGATAGGACCAAAAATATCGGCAACAAATTCCGGTTGAATTTATTGCACTCACCTATGTCTAAAATAAACCGTACAGTACCTACAGAGGGAAACACTTATATTATTCTCTCATATAAAAATGCTGATAATAAGACAACGTAACTTGTTTTACGAAAATTATGCCATAACAGAACTGTACAATTTCTGATTAACTGATGAACCCTATAATCATGCATGCACTGTGGAACTGCTTCCAGACAGGAATTCAGTTGAAGGAGTAGTTAATCAAACAAGAAACTGGGAAGAAGATTACGTAAGAAGTGCTAGTACTTAAAGAGAAAGTTAATTATTTGATGTCAAGTACAAAAGACAAATGGGAGTGAGACGAAATTAAGAGATGGAATACGACGCAGGGAAGTTGCAAAGAGAAAATGTAACTGTCAGTTGATTTGAGGGCCGAACACAGCAGAAACCTACAGTCGCACCGGCGTGTGTCGGTATGCTTTAGAACATAACCGTATAAATAAATGAATAAATACGTTAATTAATTAAAACAAAACTAACAAGTTAGAGCACCTAGAGAAATAATCGCTGTTTATTGCGAGAATTATTTGTAACACTGTATGCACAAAATGCAGATTTTATCTTGAAGTGCGTGGTACATGTAATTACCACTACGCTTTAACATGTTATTTAAAATTCAAGTTAGCCATCCTCTCATTTATACGGAGATAATTGGCGGTTTAAATGTCATTCTTTTTCGGTATTTCACTCAACTGTTTTCTGAACTTCCTCAGAGTTATACAGTATATTTCAGCAATAGCCACAGAACTGCGATTTTCTAAACGAAGGATTGTTCTAAGCCATACTAATACTACGTACTATTGACCCAATGTGAGATATCTAATCCCCAGATTAGGACGAGACGTGGATGGTGAGCACAGGAGCACATGGCGCAGAAGTAAGTATGGCCAAGTGCAGCACAGCTTTTGCCTCTTTGAGTACGAAGTGGTAGGTTCAGTCTCTGAAAGGCTGTTCTGAGGAGTTTCATGCTGTGCCTAATCTTTCCAGGCAAATGTCAACGGACTGACTATAACAGCTATACAGCAAACCTCCACTTACCAGGACGCTGGTTATCCGAATCGCCAATTATCCGGATCGACTTGACCCTTCCGGCCAACATTGTCTTACCGTAATTGTACTTCATCTTTTCATGGTCTCATTTTTTCCCCAAATTGTCAAATAGATATAAGGAATTATGTATTAATGTTTTATTTGTAAGTAAATAAACACGAGGCGTGTTCAGAAAGAGACCGAACTTTTTAAATAGCGCGCCAACCAGCACAGAGAGTGCGCTGTCGCTCCTGAACGCACCTAGCGTCGGATTTTGACAACAAGCTTCCATTTGTACCGTTTCGCTATGAGCATTAGTCTTCGATCTACTTCCGCTGAACTGAGCACGTGCACAAGCTGTTCGTCAGATTAGTGACAAAGTGACAATGAAAGAGGCTGAAGAACAACGTGTGTGTGAAATTTTGCTGCAAACCTGGTAACAGTTTTACACAGACATTTCAGTTGCTTAACCAGGCATACGGGGAGGACTGTATGAACCGAACGCAGTGCTATGAGTGGTTTAAGCGTTTTAAAGAGGGCAGAATGTCGGTCAGTGAAGGTCCCAGGCCTGGACGACCTTCCACATCAACAAACGACAACCATTTCGAGAGAGTTCGTGCTGTGATTCGTGGAAATCGTCGTTTAACTGTCCGAGAAGTTGCTGACGAAGTGGGAATCAGCATAGGACCTTGCCATTAATTTTTACGGAAAAACGTAAGATACGTGGCGTCAGTGCAAAATTCGTGCCGCGTTTGTCGACAGACGATCAGAAAGAGAGCCGTGCTGAAATCAGCCAGGAACTGCTTGCCAATGCAAATGGTAATGGAAACTTTCTTAAGAACATCATAACAGGAGATGAGACGTGGGTTTGTGGGTATGATGTTGAAACCAAGATGCAATCGTCGCAGTGGATGGGGAAAGGGTCTCCTCGACCAAAACAAAGCACGGATCAGTCGGTCAAAGATCAAGGTGATGTTGGTTGTGTTTTTTGATTGGACAGGTATTGTCCGTCATGAATTTGTGCCACGTGGTCAGATGGTAAGCAAACAGTTGTACCAGGAAGTTTTTAGCGCGTTTGAGGGATGCTGTGCGCAGGAAGAGGCCTGAATTGTGGGGAAACCAGACTTGGATATTGCACCACGACAATGCATCGGCTCACGCGTCGCTCCTCATCCACAGTTATCTGGCAAAACATCAGACATCCGTTGTGCCCCATCCACCCTATTCTCCGGACTTAGCCCCAGTAGACTTTTTCCTCTTTCCCAAACTTAAAACCACTTCGAAAAGACGTCGTTTCCAAACCATGGAGGAGATTCAGGAAAATGCGATAAGAGAACTGCGCGCCATCAGAAAAAGTGCGTTCCAGGAAGCATTCCAACAACGGAAGAAATGTTGGGAACGGTGTATTGCTAGTATAGGGGCTACTTTGAAGGGGACAGTGCTTAAAATGCTGTGAAATGAGCAATAAAGGCTTTATAGCAAAAGTTCGGTCTTTTTTTTTGAACACGCCTTGTATGTAGTCTAAAACAGCGTTTGTAGATTTTTTTTTTCACTTCAAGCGCCGATGTAGCTTATTATCCAAGAAAAATCCAATTATCCGGATTTTCTGCATATCCGGATGGCTCGCCGTCCTAGTTAATTCGGATAAGGGGAGTTCTGCTTTACTTGCGGAGTCTGACATTTCGGTCGCTCTAGTTAAAAAGATAAAGCAGTCCCATTACAGGCCCAGAGGGTTCCAGGAAGTTAAGGTTCCCAGATTTCGTGACAACGGCACAGGATGGTGGTAGGTTGTCAGCCTTACGCACCGGCCGCCTTTGCCCC
>Ga0123352_10012433_pt1 | contig 13455 bp, 9 predicted proteins | sample TergutLab28metaG_FD_89700 | JGI IMG/M metagenome (GOLD analysis project Ga0123352, IMG submission 89700) | Labiotermes labralis P1 segment gut microbial communities from Petit-Saut dam, French Guiana - Lab288 P1 | ecosystem: Host-associated > Arthropoda: Insects > Digestive system > Gut ...
GCAGCCTGTGTTGCGGCCGGCGGTGGCATTTTCGAAAATCAGCTTTAAGCACCGATAAATTCAAATTAAAGGTAATATCACGAAGTTAACTTTACATTCGTACTTTAAATGTATCATGTATTACGCTGGTTTATTATTTTGTTCCGTTTATTGTCAGTAATCTTTACCTTCTATTCCGAGATTCAAAAGGTCATAACTTCGTAACCGTCCAAAATCGGACACATGTTTATATGAACTTTTTTGATCACAAAGACCTAGGAAATCACCTCCTGCAGTTATGCCCTAAAGCCGTGAAACACCCTGTATACATGTCATATAAATACCTGTAAATATTTGGTACATACCTCATTTAGTACAGAAGCCCATGGAACATTAATGTGTGTGAATATACTGTATTTGTTTCAATACAGGGTAAAGAATGTTCTCCTTCAATCAAATACAATCCTGGAAGCATTTGGTAATGCAAAAACGAACCGTAATGACAACTCATCTCGGTTTGGCAAGTATATGGACATAAATTTTGACTTCAAGGGTGATCCTGTTGGAGGTCATATCAACAACTATTTGCTTGAGAAGTCTCGTGTTGTCCTGCAGCAGAATGGGGAACGGAATTTTCATTCCTTTTACCAGGTGAATTAGCATAAAAAATACAGTTTGTCGTAACTAACAAAATGTGTATTCCATTTCGATCTGGGAAATTACCCTTCAAGGATTATAGTGATATTATCACCGTTAGCGCTACAGCCCACTGTGAATGGTGGCTTCCTGTATAACTCTCTTACACTGCTCCATCACTGGCGACCATTCACCACCTTTAGATCCCCAGTTTCCTGAGACCTTCCACTAAACCATTTAACCACAAAAAGTTTATATCTCACCATTCTCCCTCTTCTTTTGAGACTGAAAGCTGTGAATCTTTGGGTATTTCATTATTGCATGTTCTTTGTAAATGCCTGGCCCATCGTGACCTTGCCACTTTAATTGTTACGATAATATCCAGTGACCGGTAAAGCTGGTTTAATTCCTGATTGTACCTTATTCTCCACTGTCTTGACTCTTGCAATAGATCATATACTTTACATAATATTTTCCTTTCCAAGGTGTGCAGTCATAATTCTTCAGATTGTGTTAATGCCAATGTTTCACATTCATACATCGAAACAGGTCTTACAGGGGCTTTGTATATTCTGAAGTTTGTTTCCCGAGTAACCAGTCATGACTGAAAGTGTATTTGTAATGCATAATACATACTTGCATTGGATTGTAGTGACAGTATCTTTAAACTGTTGCTATGCTATTTAAGTAGTTTGTGGCATAGTGTTCATTCACTCAGCTGCCTTTAAATCATAACATTAGAACCAGGTAACATAAAGATATGATTATGTAACTGTAAGGGAAGAAAAGATTATATGGTAGAATGAATATTAACAAATAGAAAAATTGTTTTCTCTTGATGCCAGGGTGCAGAATTCTATCAAGGTTTCGTATACACACACAGACATACACTTGCTTGCACAAGAGTACGCATGACTGAAATCATGGGAAGATGTAGAACTGGCAGAAGAAACATGTTTTGTAATTTCAGAATGGAATATGATGGTTGCATAACTGGGAGGGAACAAACAATAAGGATCAGCAAACATTGTTGGGAAGTTTGGGAAATGGCTTCAGTTCACTGAGAGGTTGCACATTTCAGTGAACTTAGGGGCAGATATAATAATCATTATGTGGGCATGGAGGAATGGTCGCTAAGTTGACTGTTTAGTTTTGGCACAAGAAGAAAATGAGTATTTTTAGCTTATATTTGTGAAACAAATGGTGACCGCGGTGGCACAGCGGTTAAGGCGCTGTGCTACAAATTGGAAGGTCGCTGGTTTGATCGCAGCAGTTGTCATTGGAATTTTTCATTGACAAAATCTTTCTGGTCGCACTATGGCCCTGGGGTCGACTCAGCCTCTAGCAGAAATGAGTACCAGGAGTATTTCCTGGGGGTAAAGGCGGCTGGTGCGTAAGGCTGACGATCTTACCACCATCCTGTGCCATTGTCATGAAATCTGGGAACCATTATTTGTGAAACAAATCAATATTAAATATGATTGTTGTTGTTGTTGTTGTTGTTGTTAGTGGTGGTGGTGGTGGTGTTTGAATGTTATTTGTCTTTTTGAATGTTCCAAACACAGTATTTCAGAACGTAGGTATATTCTTATGTAGTCATCTCAGAATGATACTCTTGAGTTGCTGGACTGGTGACAGAGTCACAGACCACAGTGAATATAAACCATTATACCTCATGACAGAAGTCAGTACTGATCAAGATTAAGTTATTTCAGAATGTTGTTCTGTTAAGCATAAAATGACTGGTTTGGTATTTAAATTTGAATGCATAACTAACTGAAAGGGTGCTGATAAGTCCTTAGCCCGACCAGGAAGGAAACAAGCTAATGTTTCTCTCAGAATGGTGTGAATTTCTTTCGGCGCCTTATCTTGCAGAAAAAAATCCTTCATGACAGCTTGCATGTTGATGTTGTTGAAATCACGCACGTCCCTGACATGCTGTCGAGCTTGTTTCCTTCCTACTCGGGCTAAGGACTTATCAGCACCCCGTTAACTGGGGCACACAGTGGTGCAGTTGGTTGAGGCACTGCGCTACAAGCCGGAAGGTCAGTGGTTCGATTCCCGATAGTGTCACTGGAATTTTTCATTGACACATTCCTTCCAGCCACTCTATGGCAATAGGGTTTACTCATCCTCTGACAGAAATGAGTACCAGGAATATTTCCAGGGGGGGGTAAAAGGCAGCCGCTGCGTAGGACTGACAACCCTACCACCTTCATCTGCCAATTGCCTTGAAATCTGGGAGCCTCAACCTCCCGGAACCCTCTAGGCCTGTAATGGGTTTGCTTTTACATAACTAACTTATTACATGGAGGAGAGTCCTGCCTGAGAATCTAACATGTTGTCAGCTGGTAATTAAGATATGAAACCTGAAGTTTAAATTTCTTCATACTGCATGATTTTAACTTCACAGTTTTGTGTAGATAATCTTATCTTATGACATGGCTTCAATTATCATGACAGCTAGTGTCTGTTTTTATATCTAGGATTGATTGGGTTTGGTGCCATCTTAACTATTGACTATTATATAATATGAGTTTCGTGTTTCATAAAATCTCATGTAGTCACTTTCTGTTGTAACTCATTTAATTCAGTTTTTCTTTATGTTTAAGTCAGTATAAATCCCTCTTATACAGGGTGAGTCTCTCGCTAGAGGCCCCAAACTATTGTCTATGTATACAGTCGAACAGCGCAAGTTTCTCGTTCGTAAACACTGGCAAACAGGTTCATTTAAAGCATGCCAGATGGCATTTCGAACGGAATTTGGTGAAAGACATGCACCATTGAAGTGTTGCATCCAGAAATTGGTTAAAAAGTTAGAGACAAGGGGAAGCCGATCTAATGCCTGCAAACTTCTTTCTTTGGGGCCTATTGAAGGGCAAAGTGTACAAAAATACACCCCGCACAATCGAACAACTGAAAGATGCTATACGCCAAGAGATTCAAGCCGTCAATGTCGACACTTTGGGGAAAGTATTCCAGAATTTGGAGAAATGCATTCCATTGTGCTTGGATGTGAAAGGAGACCAGTTTGAGCATTGATTATAAGCAGGTCCTGTTTTGCATCGTTCCCAGTATGTGTATATAAATTTTCAAGTCATTATCTCAATAACATAATTTTTTATAGACAATAGTTTGGGGCCTCTAGCAAGAAACTCTCCCTGTATAATGCAGGATTAAGCAACACTATGTGTTCTGTTATGGCCATACCATCATAAGGTACACTATCATAGCTGCTATCTTAGCAATGTGGTGATAAAGTATCAGTCATTGTAATTAAGAAGTGTGGACTCAGCAGAGGCCAACCGGAACTAATATTTGCAGCAAGGTGCGGTAAAGTAAGATTACAGACGTCTAGAAAATGTCACCAGCTACCGAATGACCCAAGACAATGTGACCACAGGCAACCAACCTACAAGTGATCCAAAAACTTTCAGTTTCATTTTCAATGAAATTGACCATCAGTGTTAACAATACACCAAATTAACCATCAGTGTTACCAATACACCGACAGTGTGTGTGTGTGTGTGTTTTGACATGTGAAACTTAGAATGATCCTGATACTAGCAAAGAGCCACCATTTTTTTAGACATGTCCTGTGTCTATAATGCATTATGCATGCAGAGTTTTAAATTGGTTATTTTTGACATTAAACATCTAGGCTGAAGGTGTTTGAGAATAGGGTGTTGAGGAGAAAATTAGGGCCTAAGAGGGATGAGGTGACAGGGGAGTGGAGAAAAACTGCATAATGAGAAACTGAATGAATGTACTCCTCACCCAATATTGTTCGGGTGATAAAATCGAAAAAAGGAGATGGACAGGGCATGTAGCGCACATGGGAGGGCGAAGAAGCATATACAAGGTTCTGGTGGGGAAACATGAGGGAAAGAGACCACTTGGGAGACCCAGGCATAGATGGGAGGATAATATTAAGATGGATCTTCAGGAAGTGGTATGTGGGTGTATGGAATGGATCAAGCTGGCTCAGGGTAGGGACACGTGGTAAGTACTTGTGAACGCGGTAATGAACCTTCGGGTTCCATAAAATGCGGGGAATTTATTGACTAGCTGAAAACCGGTTAGCTTCTCAAGAAAGACTCTGCTTCATGAAGTAGATAACATTAGACCTTATAAATTGTTGATGTGACTATTAGTTTTTTCTCACATTGCTGAAATAGGTTCTACACAAGTGTGCCCAGTGACATTGCAGCCATACTACAGCATGTAGGTCTGTGTATGTACTGTGTGAGAAGGGTTGCAATTGACTGAAACACAGAATACAGCGTAAATTCATCGAAGTGCTGTTGCTAAGTAAAGAGGTTTTTCTGTGTAAGTTGTGCTGTACCAGGATATGACACAACAGGCCACAGCGGTGTAACTGATAACAAACTCCCTGAACAACTTTTTATCATATGTTTCTGACCTTGTTCCTGTTTTGCAAGTGATAGCACTTAAGTGGCTTATGTGCTATGACAACATATTCTTCACCAGTGACCGCAACAGTATGTTTCATAACAGGGGTTCTGTCTTGTGTTTATTTTCTTTACTGTTGTAACAGAGTTGTAAAGTATTCTGATACAAAAGCTTTATCCTTATTGCATTCCAGCCCTTCTGACAAGTAATTCATAACCTTTTTGATAAAGACTCAGCTGTTATGAGTTAATTTAAAAGTACATATGTTCTTGGAGTAACTGAAGTACAGCCATAGTAAGAATGTTGCTGCTAGTGTCTGGGCAGAATTGATATTTACTCTTACTTAATCTTCAGTATTACTCATAGCTATTATTCTTTTGAGTGCCCAGCTAATAAATGCTAAGAGTACTTGGTAGATGTTGGTGTGAGGAAAAGAGACAAGCTTTGTAATGGGGGAAGTGCTGTGCTCATACCACCGAACATTTTCGATTTTAGGTTTATTTAGGTTTCTGTGACCGTGCATCATGAGCCATTAACACTGGCACCACACACCCCTCCCATCAAACAGGCACAACGCATGCATCAGGACACCCGCTCCCGATACACCAGACCTGAAAAACGTATGAGGCAGATACCAGTCCAATGCTACTACACACCCATTTGCACACGACATTCACATATACACACATGGTCCCAACTAGGTTTACTACATACTACCCCACAAAAAGACGTTACGGCTAATATCTATTTTTTCCCCGCGTGTTACAACACAGCACACCACATGCAGTAACACACGGTCTTTGTTCTCCTGAAGATGGGCATTATGATGCCCGAAACATGTTGAGACAGTGTTGATATTAAACATCTGATTGTTGCATCTTGTTGGTTTTCTCTCTCTCTTCACATTTTCGGTTTGTTTCAAAAATTTCCAAAGTGGGTGAAGCTATGAATGTCCTCCCAGCAGGTTAAATGTCTTTGAAAGAGGTTTAACACTGCCTGGCAATCCAAAAGGGAAACTTGCAGCAACCACGCCATGCTGATTGCAACCATGTAGAGTGTTACAGATCTCAGGTAGCAAGATTTCTGTTCTGTGATGTATCTTACAGTGGTAAGAATTGTTGAGAGGCTGAAAACTGAGAACGAGAGACCAAAGTACAGCTTGATTTGAGATGTTGATAAAAGTGTGCATGTGCGTGCATTCGCACACCCATGCTTGCTTACTTACTTACTTACTCCATGGTGCAGAGTCCTTCTTGAGAAGCTAACTGGTTTGCAGCTAGTCAAGAAATTCCCCGCATTTCACAGAACCTGAAGGTTCATTACCACACTCGCATGCGTCCATCAACTGTCCTTATCCTGGGCCAGTCCAATCCAGTCCATATACCCACATCCCACCTCCTGGAGATCCATCCTAATATTATCCACCCATCTATGCCTAGGTCTCCCCCGTGGTCTCCTTCCCTCCAGTTTCCCCACCAAGACCCTATACACCCCATCTCCTCACCTGTACATGCCACATGCCCAGCCCATCTCATTCTTCTCGATTTTATCACCCGCTTGCTTCATTAGTGCTTTGTAGTTTGTACGTATTTTGTGATATTTTAGATTCTCACATTGGTGTTGCTGAAGATGCAAGTCTTCTGAGATGTGACACTGTCATTAGGTGGGTAGTTTCTGAACTTTCATAGGATCATGCAACTGGGCCCTGAAGAGGAAGGCAGTACCATCTTTCGGAATGATGGATCATCTTGCATAGTGATGCAGCATGACATTCCAGAAGGCTAGAATCTTCATCTGTACTTTTGTTCACTGAGACATAGTGCTAATTATGGCTGTGTGTGTCTTTTACTTCCCATTTCAAGCTGAATTTAGTTTGGTGTGTTGTTGTGTAGTTGACACAAATTGATTTTTTTTATTGTGGTTTTCTTTTAGCGTTGTTACATATACTGTATGTTAGTCATAAGCTAAATTTACTCATGCTTAGTTCTCACCTCTCTTAAGACCAGGCATGGGAGGAGTATAATTTCCTTCCATTTCTTTTTTGTTTATAACTGGACTCATTAAGTGTATCGCGCAACCAGTGTGTGCAGCAAGACATGTAACAATAGTTGCTTTGTTCTGCGGGAGCAGTCTGCTGCGTAGCTCGAACTAAGTCTGAGCAGCTAAGTCCGAGGCTGGACAGTCAGTGAGTACAAATGGTAACGAAGAGTCCACTGGCAAGAACTGTCACTTATACATTTCAGTTGTAAATGCTATTACTCCATAATCTTGCACAATAAAACTCCAATATATTCTACTTGGGGATTATTGAGAGTGTGTGCTGCCTGCCCGACTCCGAGTCTTAACCAGAGTTACGAGCTCCGTCCTCCCTGGGAATAACATCTAAGATATGTTCCTCATTGGGTCCGCAACGGATACAACAGTGTTTTATATTTGCATTTTACTTGCAGCTTTTGAGGGGCTCAAGCGAGTCTGAATTGAAAAATTATCGGCTGTCCCGTGATCCTGATGCCTATTTTTATACCCAACAAGGAAGATCTTCCAAAGTTAATACTATTAATGATGGATCTGACCACAAAGCTACAAATTCTGCTTTTAAGACCCTAGGCTTCTCAAGTAAAGAAATTGACACAATATGGAATATTGTGGCTGCTATTCTCCACTTGGTGAGTACGAATGTTTCACATGTGTATTGAAGTGAAATGTTCTGGTATCGGCTACAAATCTTTAGAGTCTGATAAGCTAGTGCACAGTCTTTTGGCAGATTCATGTAGATTATCACGAATAAACTTATTTTAAGATATAAATTCAATGTTAATACCATTTATTGTTTGTGGGGTTTTTAAATAACCTTTGCTCACCCTCTGGATAATGATTGCTTCTAGCTCTTACATACAAGAAAGAGTAACGTCTGTTCAGTAAATTAGAATCTGTGTGTAATAGGTATGAGAGTAACTAGTATGTTCTCTGTTCAAGTATGAACTGAGCCACCAAGCTAAAAACGTAATGTTTCTCTATTAGTTGTAGTTTTGGAAACATTTGTCTGCTATGCAACATGTGTTTTGACTCTGGACTCTTGATTCCTTTTGATTAGAATGTAACTTCAAATCTAACTTAAAATCTGGGATGCTAGAAAGGGCATGGAATTCCCCCCAGGTGCCTGAGCATTAAACACTACATACAGCTACTACTACTACTACTGCTGCCACCACCAACACGACCATCACCACCACCATTACCACTACCACTATCTCCATTGCCACCACCACCACTTTACCACCATCACCACCACCATCACCATTACAACCATCACCCCCACCACCACTATTACCACCATCACCACTACCACCACCACCATTTTACCACCATCACCACTGCCACCACTATTACCACTACCACCACTATCACCACTGCCGCCACCACTATTATCACCAACAACACCACCACCACCACCACCACTACTACTACTACTGCCACCACCACCACTGCTATTACCACCATCACCACCACTATCACCACTACCATTACCACCACCACCGCTATTACCACCATCACCACCACCATCATTATTACAACCATCACCACCACCATTACCATCACCCCCACCACCACCACCACCACTATTACCACCATCACCGCTACCACCACTTTGCCACCACCACTATTACCATCACCACCACAACCACCACCACTATTACCACCACCACTATTACCACCATCACCACTACGAACATCACCACCACCACCACTATTAGCACCATCACCACTGCCACCACCACTATTACCACCAACATCACCACCACTATTACCACCAACATCACCACCACCACCACTACCACTACTACTACTACTACTAGTACCACTATTACTATCACTACCTCACCAACCGAGCACATACAATATCTTCCTCTCTATCATTTTTGGAACACTTTTTTTCCTTAGAAATTTTCTCAGTAGTATGAGTAGACACTGTCATATGGCACCAGACACAGTGAGCTGCTGAATGGTGCAGTCTCACAGCAGTGTTGTGCATTAAAATGCTGTTGTCATGAAGAAGCTGTCCTTAAGATTTCATTGGGATGGTATTATGCAGTGTTCACAGCCACTAGTGCATGTGGGTTTGGTTGACAGTCCCACCACAGTCTTGGCCAACATGTTCGTGAACACAGAATCTACACGGCATTCGCAACAAGTCCCTCATCTTTCTGCTGCAGGACTTTTTATTTAGCTCATGGTTTATGGTGATGATCCAGCTGTTTGTCTCCGAATATAAGATGCGAATTTCTTCCTAACCTGATATTGAAGTGTCACCTTATAATTGTACAGAAATTTAAGCATGCTTTGTATAGGTATTTCCTGAAAATTAAATAGTGCTAACAGGATTCATCTTATATTTGGGTAAATACAGTAATTTTATCATGTATCATTCTCTGGGAAAGTAATTGTTCAAATTGCCTCTCTAGACTCTATAGACTGTAGACTGTGCAGTACACACATGCACCCTGGGCAAATATGTTGCCATAACACCGACTACGTCCATCAACAGACGAGATAAAACCATTACTGTAATTTTAGCCAAACACTGTATCGAGCTCCCTGATGATGGATCCCTTGTGATCCGAAACATGTTGGAGCAATTTTAAATATTTTATAATAATTCTAATTGTATCTATGAATTATATATTTTTGCATCTGTTGGATAATAAAGTGTTTTAATCGTCATTGATACATGGTACAAACATCAAGATTGTTCAAATTCTGTTTACATACCTTACGATTTTAATTTCATTTTTTTTTTCTTCAGTGTCTGTTGATGAATTATCATTCTAGGTACTCAGCAAAACCTGGGTTTTGATGTGAAGAATTTTACACATAAAAATACTTGGTTTGTTGGCTAAAACAGGCACTTAGTTTTCATGATCCTTCATTATCCAAAGCCTCCACTTGTCCACAAATTTCTGAGTTAGGAACTGCAACATGCTGCTGAAATTTGGGGGTCACCTCATTTTACTCTGTTCCCCTTTTGATATGCATGGGATATTACAATCCTTTATCCTTCAGTGTTTCTTGCATGGGGAGTTCAGTGACTGATAGGTGTGCAGGTTTTGCTGAATTCATAGCACCAATGCAAGAGAGCAGAAAGATGGGACCAAATCCTCAGATGGTTGACACAAATCAAGGCATTGAAATTTACGAAAAGTTTGTTGACATAACTTGGTCCTGTTTCTTTTCATGTACAGGGAAACATAACTTTCAAAAGCCAGGAAGAAAGTGCCCGACCAGCGGACGGCAGTGTTGTGGACAAAGCTGCCACAATGATGAATGTAACTTCATCAGAGCTTAGCAAAGCACTGAGCGAACGAGTCATAGCAGCCCGTGGTGAAGTCATGCAGAAGACACACACATTGTCAGAGGCTGAATATGGAAGGGATGCCCTGGCCAAGGTAAATATTTATTTAATGACTGAAATAGAGTTGGGGTTTATTAAAGCAGTGAGTCATAATACAGTAATTTATTCAGACAAGAACACAACATACATTGGTAATCAACATTAAAAACTCGGCAACATGTTTTGGCTCACTGAACGATCATCAGGCCAAATATCAAAACACAGTACTGGTACATTTAGCGAGTTCGCACACTATGGGATCCCATACTATTTACAAATTATTTTGAAAAATAAAATAATTTGTAAATAGTATGGGATCCCACAGTGCGCACACTATGGGATCCCACACTGTTTACAAAGTATTTTAAAAAATAAAATAATTTGTAAATAGTATGGGATCCCATAGTGTGCGCACTCTGGGATCCCACGCTGTTTACAAATTATTTTGAAAAATAAAATAATTTGTAAATAGTGTGGGATCCCATAGTGTGCGAACTCTGGGATCCCACGCTGTTTACAAATTATTTTGAAAAATAAAATAATTTGTAAATAGTGTGGGATCCCATAGTGTGCGAACTCACTGAATGTACCAGTACTGTGTTTTGATATTTGGCCTGGTGATCGTACAATGAGCCAAAACATGTCGCCGAGTTTTTAATGTTGATTACCAATATATGTTGTGTTCTTGACTGAATAAATTACTGTATTATTGTAAAACACAATGGGATGGCCCCTATTGCAATGAGTCATACTTATGTTATATAGGGTGTTTATTTTATCATTTTCCCGACCGTGGAAGCATATCACAGAGAAAGTTCGTATCTACGGACACATCCTGTCACAGCTGCAATGGTAAGGGAAACAGTGAAAGAGACACTGTATACAACATTGTTTGGTCTTCATACATGTAATAGTGACGTGCTACTTTGAGGATTCATGAAAAGTTATTATCAGTCTATAGGACTGAACCTTCAGTTCTGTTCTGACAGACATTCCATCCATTTCATGTCCTGCACATATCACATATATAAAAGCACTTGTTCATTTTTACTTTGTCACTTCCTATACTGTTGTGAAGTGACAGTAGTGCACGGTGTCTTAGTGAATCTGATCATGTGTTCTGTGTGGTTGTGTGCTAGCCATATCTCCAGAACACACAGTTCACATTTATGCAGTTTCAGAAACTGTAACAATATGATATGAGAGGGCACAAGCCAGCCTGTAGGAAATGGACAGCCATTAAGGCAAAGTGTATTTTAGGTGTAGTCAGATTGTCTTCGTTATGCAGCATTCTTCTAGTGTCTGCTTTTCATTTTTGCACACAGTTATGCATGAATTTGTCATAATTTTTGTTATTTTAGTTTTTCGTATATGTGTGTGTGTGTGTGTGTGTATGGGACACGCAGTGGTGCAGTTGGTTGAGGCACTGTGCTACAAGCCAGAAGGTCGCGAGTTCGATTCCCAAAGCTGTCATTGGAATTTTTCATTGACATAATCCTTCCGGCCGGACTATGGCCTGGGGGAGTAAAGGCGTCCGGTACATAGGGCTGACAACCTTACCACCTTCATGTGCCGACTGTCTTGAAATCTGGGAGCCTCAACCTCCTGGAACCCTCAGGGCCTGTAATAGGCCTGTATAGGTTTTACTTTACTTTACTTTACTTTGTGTGTGTGTGTGTGTGTGTGTGTGTGTGTGTGTGTGTGTAATGCACAGAGACATTGCATTGTAGCAGTATGTATTTTATAAAATGTTTGTGCTTGCATATACAGATACATACAGATATTATTTATGTATTGATGTATAATTTCAGGCTGTATATGACAGACTGTTTACATGGATAGTTGGGAAAATTAATGCTGCACTGAATGTGCGAGGTGATACAGGAAAGAAGACATACATGGGAACTGTAATTGGTGTTTTGGATATCTATGGCTTTGAAATCTTTGATGCCAACAGCTTTGAACAGTTCTGCATAAACTACTGCAATGAGAAGCTGCAGCAGCTGTTTATTGGTAAGCAGTGTGGTTAATTATAATATAGACACTTGCTAGAAAGGTTGATTTGATGTTCTGTGGTGCTGTATTACACATTGTGCCTTTCTACATAAGCCATTGCAGGGTTTCCAGTTACTTTGACATATATTATACCCCCCCTTTTTTCCCCAGATTTTTTTTTGAGTGTGTGTGAATGTATTATTGTTCAGGAACTGTAGAGATCATTACGTAAAGACCAAGTACAAACACATAATTTTATCTTATCAGCACTGTTTGTCTTGTTCTGTCTCCATTTTGTATAGATCATAGATCAGTGATTGGCATGTCCACACGTACACTGAGATACCTTCCCATTATTTGCATTGCAGTTTTTTGTGAATTTATTTGTAAGTCACAGAAATAACACATACAAACCGAACTTCATGGTCAGGTGGACAGCACCTGCACTTGTTACTTCAGAGATCCCAGACCGAGACGTGCTGTCATGATTGGGGTTTTACACATTTCTGCATATTTCCGCGTGGATTCTAGATCAGAGTCCTGTATTAGGCCAGGGCCAGTTTGTTATGCATTTGTTCCAATTCGTTACACACTGAACATCCTGCACTTCAACACCACCTAATCTGAATGGTTGTAGGCACCATCAGATAAACTGGGATATGTTGTGACATTTCTAATGATAGAGAATGCAGTTGTTTGTCATTTGTCTATAGTTGAAGCTGAAGTTGCATGTTCACAATTGGTTGGTCAGCAGAGCCCTGCGAAATGTTTAAAGGAGCACAGAAGTATTTCTATAATTGAACTGCTTGCTGTGGAGTGGGTGACATCATTATGAAGATGCCACATGCTCTACAGTGTTCATTCCAGCAATAGAAATATTCTCTGTATTAGTAAGTGGATTTTGTTAAGTATTTGGCAGATTTAAGTACATTTTATGGAACTTTGTATATAGTACAGTTACTTACTTAGTATCTTATTCTGTGGCCAACAAAGTGCAGTGTTGGAGACAACACCCCCCCCCCCCCCCCCCCCTTTGTTGTTTA
>Ga0123352_10012434_pt1 | contig 13455 bp, 5 predicted proteins | sample TergutLab28metaG_FD_89700 | JGI IMG/M metagenome (GOLD analysis project Ga0123352, IMG submission 89700) | Labiotermes labralis P1 segment gut microbial communities from Petit-Saut dam, French Guiana - Lab288 P1 | ecosystem: Host-associated > Arthropoda: Insects > Digestive system > Gut ...
AGTTCACCGTTCTTGGTTTCTTACCCTCCACCGCAGATGCATCTGTAGTCCCTCGGCACGGTAGTGTACACCTTGGATTAGGGGATTTTTTTTTCGAGGTTTACTCCTCTAGATCCGCCGTGTTGCGTTTAAACAGGCTCACCTCCGGTCGGATGTATTTACTCACTACGCCCGGACGGTCTTGTGTGCAGGGAAGTGAGCGGCTTGTGTCTCAAGTTGCACTACTGCACACCTTGGTTGGTGAGGACCATTGCATTTTAAGTGTCTTACGTATTTTCGTTTCTGGTTTATCTTTATGATCACAAATTTGTTTGTTTTAATCATACAGTGACTCAAGGCGTTTAGCAACTCGCCATCTATAGTATTCGCAGTCACTGTCAGGTAAACAACAAATGGCTGTTTCAGCTACAAAGGCAAGGTTAGTTACCCAGCCTTTTTTTTTTCGTGTGCACGCTGTATTTCATTCCTATATTTAATCAGAATAATTCCTCATTAGAGAAGTCTATATCGGTCTTATTAATGACTCTGGGAGAAAACGTTACTGTGTATCCGGAGCCTTAACTTGATTACGTGCTAGGCAATTTGTTACCTTGTCTAATCTTCGGTACTTTCTTTTGAAGATTATTTACAGTTTATCTGCAATTATGTTTTCTACGCAGGGCCACAGACTACTCCACATGTTAGCTAGAAGCAAGTGAAGTTGGTATAATTCACGAATTATTTTTTTTTTTGCGTATAAAAACCTTGTCTTCCTTTAAGCTCAAAACACATTCTTTCATTTGTCTGCTTTTAGCAGCTGGGGAGGAATGTGGGACCTTGATCCTAGCAAATTTTGTGGTTAAACTGTTGTGGAGGCATTTTTTGTTAAAATATATATTGACGTTGCAGCTACAAAATTTCCTTTTAAATTCTGAAATTGGTGGACATGGGCCGACTAGCGTTTACGGTTTTAATGTGGTGTGTCATACCAACCGTGTCCATATCGATGTGACAATAAATAAGAATCAGTCAATACGCAACAATTGTTGAGGTGATCAAGAAAGCTAAACACTTCGGTTGTGTAAAACGACCATCACTGGGCTACTTGACTTCCTTCTTTACGCACTTATGAAATAAGAAACCTGATGACAGTTGTTTTAAACAACCGAAACATGTAGCTTTCTTGATCATCTTAATAAAGTGTTTTGTATAGACTGAATGTCTTAATTTCTTGTTACGTACCGACAGTGACACAGCGAGGATGATACACTTAAAATCTGTATGGTTGGCCGCTAACGTGGCTGAAATTCGGAATAAGCACCTCCGCATCACAATTCTTTTGTCGCATGAATGTACTGGAGTGCCTCCACATTGATAAGGAGGAAGAGAGATCTGAGAATCGGAGCTTCCTGCAGTGGCATTACCTTCCACCGTACTGGACGAAAATCAGTTGGTGCACAAGACTCACAACAATTTGTTTTTGTTCCTGAAACGAGAAGAAGAAACAAACCTCTGATTTCACTTTATAAATAACAACGTGAGTACATAAGAACCTTCGTGCATAAAAAAACAGCAATGGTGGACAAGGATATACGTACAGTGGCACACTCTCTTCCGCACATCAACTGACCGACGTAGCAATGAATCGTAAAACAGCTGAGCCGGACACGCATGGAAATCAACGAGTATATCGACTACATATTTCCTTCTGGTCGACTGTTTCCCACCAGTATGTTGTATTTCAACAAGGATCCTCAGTTCCCAAGAAGGTTGGATAGCTCCCATCTGCACACGAAGCCCCACCTACCTAATCGGTGCAAAAGGCCACGCCTATCCTGCGGCTGTTCCACACATTCCCAACAATCAGAATCGAGCTCAAGACCAGACTAATCCGTCTGGAACTTTCAGTAAGTTCTCAAATCGTTCTTGATAAATGCATACAGTTGTAACACACAGTGTTAAGCGTGTCTCTCTTTTTTAGGCGCCTTAAGCGCTGACCTAACGCGGAATCTGAGAAAACGTAGCAATCGTGTGGTGGTGGCACACGCCATCCCTACACACTCGGTCATGGCCTCGACAATAATTTCACACGGTCTGGCGCCAGTAACATGGTGCCCCAGGCGGACGTTTAAGCTTCCCGTGAAACGCCACTCCCTTCACAAAATGGCGTAAAAACAGTATCTGATTACACATAAAGCCACAATATGAAACTCTTGACATGTTATTTAACTGTAATGACTACTGGACCATGGTTTCTCAAACTGTAGTGGTATTCCAACCACAATTCACAAATACGCGGCCTTAATTAAAAAAATCTAAAAATAAAAAGGGATAACAATTTTAAAAAATAAATAAAACATAAGCCACATATATTTGGTACTACGCAGAATTGCTGGCAACTTTACATAACCATTCCCGCTGTCAGCCAGGCTGTCCATTTCAAGCTTTGTTATTCCAGTACACAAAATGGTGACGCATTAAAAACTGTTAAATTTAATTTAGCAGTACGCCAGCTTAGAAATGTGAGAGGCCCTCTCACAAACAACTTTAACGTAACAAGGTGCATTTTTAACTTTTAATGTTTAATTTATATATGAATAATTTCTTGTGGTTTTACTGTTTCCATGTAACTAACTCTTCAGTGGTTTCAAGATTGGTTCCCTGAAGATGGTCGATAAGGACGAAACAAGTGGGAACTGAAAAAAAAAGTGTTTTAATCTATAAACCTTTCATACTTTGTTGATTACATAATTAGACAAAAATTAACGTCCACATTCTTTGCTTACACAATAATCACATTTTTGTTTCAGTATAATTCCCTGCCATTCTTCAGAAAGGTTTAAACTTGTTAAATTTGCTGTAAATATGAAAAAAAGAAAATGCATAAAAAAGTTCTATTTGAAACTTTCACGAGAGGTCATTCGGAAAGTAAAAGAATTCTATTAAATTGTGTTCTAGTGCAGTGTTTCAATTCGATCATCAAAATCAGGTGGACCAGCGGTGATAAACTTGTGGATTCTATGAAACTCAGTGTTGCACTGGCCACTATCCCCGCATGTTATTCGAGATGTAACACACATTACAATTTTAGAAGTGGGATTACCCCTGTAGAAGAAACTATATGGAAGACACGAAACGTCCGAAAAATTGGCTTTCGAATAAAAATGAATTAAATAATACTGCGATCTTGTGAGGTGCGACGTCTCGCAGTTTGGTTGATGATTACCACCTACCAAACTACACGACGTCACATGACATATTGACCTCCTTGACAACCCCAAATATCCCACCTAATGCATATTCCATTATCGCCGGATTGTCGTTGTATCTTATCATAACAGCAACGACAGACAAATAAAGCAAAGAAAGTAAGAAAGCAAGACAATATTACTTTACGAGAACAGTGTCATCAAATTTTATACTTAAAATGAAAAACATGCGCTCTTGGGTTAAGCGCACTTTCACGCGGAATTTATAATAACCAAAACACGCGTCTTCTATAGTTAAAATTAGTACAACACGAGACAGGTGCCTGAAATGTTTACGAGTATGTAGAACACAAGCATGTGCACTCCTTGTCAAGATCAAGCACGTGCTTCTACGCTACGAGTTGTCCTGCCGATGTCATGTCCCAAGTTTCCTTTCGGTGACGTCTCATAATAGCGGCACTGTGTATGACGTCGGAAAAATTATTTTCCAAAGGTACATTTCATGGTATTTGTAAGGCGTGAGAGTACACCATGCATTTATTCGCTGAAATTAAGGCCCATTCTACTGGTGTATTTATGCATTTTATTTTCCATTCTGCATCAACCAATTAGATTCGTTTCTACGCATATATATATAATCGCCACACATACAGTGCAGGAACTGATGAAAATAACGAAGGCACTCTAAAAACGTAAATCTGCCCAGCATGTCAACCCCCCATATGCAATAAACCAGAGTCATTACTGATGACACTGTGGTAACGCAATTGGAATTTCGACTGCAAATACTCTGGTTTTAGATGAGTCAGGAGTGAAAACATGTATTGCAATTTGGTAAACACATAATTTCCTCAAGCATGTACTTGCAACATGGCGCATCGCATTCACCTAGATGTTCATTTATGCATAATTAAAACTCTTACAGCACAGCTAATAAAGGCTGCAGATGCCACACTGTACAGTCATAATTCACGTGTGTACACAGCAAATGGATAGTGTACTGCCCACTCCAGTATATGTCTTACATTACCCTGTGTTGGCCTCATGATGACCTACAGGGGCGAAAAATGTCGCCTTATTAAGCACCTAAAAACTTTGTTGTGTTGATGTAATCAAGAGTTTTATATAAGTATTGGTCAACACAAACCTTAACACAGATTACGAGATGTGTCAATTGCCGTTGATTCAATTTGAACTGAAGCAATTCAGGCTACACAGTTTCGTATTAAAAAGAGAGGCAATGTACGCATAACGTAACATTGAGGCGCGTTCGCGTAACCATCGTTGCCGTGGAACAACAGTATGTATTACATATTGTGAGTGTGTGTCTGTAGCCTTATTTATTCAGCATGCAATGCGCAAGCGCCATATTGTCATCTGTGGCCTATCCGGCTCTACTGTATTTTTCCATATTATCTCATAAACTTAAACCACTTTATGGTAGCGAAACATGGATAACCACGAAGCGGGACAAGACTCGCCTAGAAGCGACAGAGATGCGCTTTCTAAGAAGTGTTAAGGGATAAACAAGACTAGACAAAACAAGAAGCGAAATCATGAGAAAAGAGCTACAGATCCCTGGAATACAAGATGTACGAACCAAATACAAACAAAACTGGATCAACCACCTTGAGAGAATGGATAACAACAGACTGGCGAAACACGCCCTCAACTACAAACCCCGTGGACGAAGAGATCGTGGACGCCAGGAAAGGATGGCAACGCGTCGATGCCGGAACAGGTCAAACGACCTAATCCATGGAGGAAGATGATGATGATAATGGTGATGATGATCTCATAAACGGCAAGATTTTCGTTGGGAAAAAAAGAATTGAACATAAAACGCGTGTTTTGATTTTCTCTGCAACGTTTGTCTGAAACATTTCTCATTCTACGAAGGATTCAGCGTTACATTATCTCGCACGTACATGTGCCTTCATGTAGTGTACCCATTATTCTGGTCAGATTGCAATCAGACTTACATTTTCTTGACAGTTTTTCGAAAAATATTCAAATATCAAATTTCACGAAAATCCGCCCATTGGGAGCCGAGTTGTTTTATGCGGAGAGACAGGCAGGCATGACGAAACTAACATTCGCTTCTCGAAATTTTGCGAATGCGCCTAACAATGGGGCTGACCATTAACATAGTTCCCTACATTAATCGAATACGGCAAACGTCTTCCAATATACCTACGCCTCCTGCGTAGTTAGTCTTTTCCCACGAAATTCTAGACCTATGAAGGACCCAAAACTGGATGCATAACTTTCACTTAAATCATCGTCTCACATTTTTCCTGTGAGGTGTATGACAATTTTCATTTTGCAGTACTGATAACAAAAAATTACCTGCAGATTTTAAAGTCAGTGACCCAAGCAACGTTCCATGTTATGAGTAGCACAAAACAAAGCAATTTATATGATTTCTCGTAATATTTATTATATCAAAGGTACATTCTAACTACAACGATGAATGAAAATATTTATTTTCTTGGGTACTGAATTTAATAACCAATGGGGACGTACGACTTGCAGTTAGTAAACCTCGAACCAAGGTATGCGGCTTGGAACACCCACATTAGGACTTGTAATAATGAAATTAACATTTCAACATTGCTTAGATTCAGGTATCTTCTGTCGACTACTTACTTACTTACTTACTTTTCTTTCTTACTTACTTACTTACTAACTTACTTACTTACTAACTTACTTACTTACTTACTTACACCACTGAGCAAAGTCCTTGTTGTGACCCTAACCGGTTCCCAGCTAGTCAAGAAATTCCCCACATTTCATGGAACCTGAAGGTTCATTACTGGGTTTACACGAGCCTGCAACCTGGACCTATCTTCAGCCACATCAAACTAGTCCCATCCCCTATCCCACTTCCTGAAGATCCACTTTAATATTATCCTTCAATCTACGCCTGGGCCTTCCAAGTGGTCTCTTTCCCTCAGGTTTCCTTGCCAAAACCCTACCTGCACCTCTCCTTTCCCCATACGTGCTACATGTCCCGCCCCTCTCATTCTTCTCAATTTGATCACCCCAATAATATTTGGTGAGTAGTACAGATCAGTAAGCTCCTCAATGTGTATTTTTTTCCGCTTCATTGTTAACTCCTTCCTCTTAGGTCCAAATATTCTGCGCAGGGCCTTATTCGCAAACACCCTCAATCTACGTTCCTCCCTTAATGTAAGCGACCAAGTTTCACACTCTTACAAAACAACAGGAAACATTATTGACCTGTATATCTTAATCTCTATGTTTTTGGATAGCAAGCTGGACGACACAAAAACTCTGCACCGAATGGTAACAAGCATTCCCTTACTTCAATTTCCTCTTAATTTCTTCCTGAACAGAACTCTGATTCGTTCCTATCTGAATCATGGGCTTTCTTGAAGTATATGTATAGCTGATGCTCTGTTCTGTCGCATACGCTTTTCATAAAGTCTAATTATGAATATCAACCCCTGTAAAGCAACTGTCACTGTCACGTCCCCAGGGAAATTATACTGTAGAAAACTAAACACATGAAACAGACATTAAAACTGTCACACGTATAAGACGCCTATTCTATACATCATCAGGCAGGTAGAAGTATTTAACGGATATTGCTGCTACAGGATAGGAAAACCCAAGCATTGAACTCACAACACCCACAGGCTGTTCCCGCATTAATTCAATAAGTATTTGATATTTTTCCTGGACTAGCTTATCTGTATGGTTTAGGAACGGTAAATCTGCCAACCTTTCTGTGAAAATATCGCACAATTACCCTTTCTCACCGGGCGTGACGCTGACCCCTCACCCCCTTCTAGTGCCGTGGTCAAGAAAGAGTAGAGCTATACCTCTACTCCCCCTATGGGCCGTACAGAGTCTCAGTGCCTGTACAAGGGTGCACTTTCACTACCCTTTCTCAATTCGACAATATTCTTAATTGGTTCGTTCATTCATTCATTCATTCATTCATTCGTCTTGTCCAAAGTGAATGTAAAAAAAATTCAAAACTCTACGCCCATACAAATTTCAACATTCTAGTTAGAATTTCAAAGCAAAAAAAATGCCTTCTCACAGTCAGTTCACAATTAAGGGCCTCCGAATCAAAAATCGAAAAATATTTACACTCATAGAAGATGTTATATCCCGAGCATGATGGCCGAAATCAGGAACGCCGGTGTTGACCGAGCAGGTGGTTAACCGAGGAAAACTGGTATGAAGTCCGTGCTGGACACTTAAAGAATTGATATTTACGACTCCAATCACAACTCTTGAAGGGGAGAAGAAATGGGTTTTTGTGAGTTATGTTGGATGACATAAACAAGAAAAGTAAATGATGAAGTGCACTATAAGTGATAAATGAAACAACGTAATATTAGATAATTAAAACTTGAGCTTTTAGCTAGACTGCTATAGCTAAGAAATTTTGAGACGAATTCGGATAGAGATCTCTGCAACAAGTGATGGCCAGCATGTTCGCCACAGACCTTCAGATCTCCTGCTTATATAGCATCAAAATCGTGGGGTTAAATACGTCATAGAACATTGTCTAAACCCCAAGCATTACCATACATGGGCATAAGCTGGAGCGTTTGAACGCATGGCTTTTGTTTCAAAAAGAGGGCGTACAAATCATGCAACCCTTAGGGGTGAGTCTAAACAGAGGGGTATGTGACGAAGTCCCCCTAAAGAAGCGGATGTGGGGTGGGTGTGTGTGGTATCTCCGGTGACTTTTAACGAAGTGAACGTAGGACTATACACTCACACAAACATACAGACACGCCTTACATCGTACTCGCACACGTTACCTGCAATTTAAACTTTTGCTTGGCGCAATTAAAATCGCCGGGCGCGACAATGATAATGATAATACAGATATCCAGAGAGTAAGATGTTAACAAAAAAATACTCTCAAGTGTTCATGCACCTCCATGTTACACAGCGCTGCAGAAAAACGTAAAGAGTAGGGTGCTGAGTATCCGTTAGCTAAGTATTAAAAATGTCTGTTATATACATCAAACAAATAAAATAACGATTTTACGCATCACAGGGTTTTTGGGTGTGACAACACCGTAGTTAAGCATTTCTTCGCACAACTTGTTTTCTAAGCAATGAAAGCCAAATACTGACAATTAATTCTTACACATAACATACAAAAGGTATCTCTTTACGTCTACTTTTGAAACTTTAATACAGTAACTCGACATCAGGTCCTGCGACATTTTGAATTTATTCAACAGGATGTCCATCAAAGTCCAAGCACGTATAAGGATGGCCCGTACGCTTGTGACATCATAGCACCAGGGCAGGTGTAGTGTTTCTGTTTATTGTGACTTAAGGTACTCACCACTGCCTCTATGACGTCAATGTAGGCTAATAAACTCTTGACGTCACACAGCGAAATCTATGCCACAGCCATAAAAGTCTAAGCATAAGGGTGGTGCAAAAATGGATCAAATCCAACATAAAAAGAATTTCCCTACAAATACGTCTCGGTAAATGGTGCACATCTGAAACTACTAGACAATAATATCTCGTTCCAGTACGCCAACAACTCCTGTTCGTTTTCAAATCCGTGTATGTGGGGTGTGACGTACAGAGCCGAACTGGTGTCGGTTTATGTGACATGTGATGTACATGGTCGAAAATGGAGTGCCTTCTGCAACGTCTTCCGGCTCTTCGTGCCAGTTATCCCATTATTATTTCTTAGTTAACACCTACAATGCTAGTGTATACGGCGCCATTCACTTCTATTTCTTCTTACGCTCTTACCCTTCCATATACCGTTTTCTACTAAGGCAAAATTAAAGAAAATGTAAAGGACTTGTTTCAACACAAGTATCAGATACGGATTTACTTAAGTAAATTCTTATTACAAATATCATACACATTCATTGTAACCATTGCTACAATCGAGGCTTCCTTCCCGCACTTCGAATTGAAGCGATGCCACGCGGTTCATACTGCGAAGTGCATAATTTTGCTTTAAGCAGGTAGCTGAATCGTCGATCCAACAATTTCATTTTATTTTCTAGAAAAGTTTCGGATGCATACTCAATTGCGAAATGAGGTTAAAGTCTTCTGGAATGTTGAACTGTGCAGATGGGTGAATACTTCCCGACGTTTCGAATGATCGTAGTGGGTTCATCTTCAGGGTCCAGCAGCCCAGTCCCGCGAAACAACAATTAAATGCTCAATACTTAGCCTATTACAGCGGAATCCACATTAGGAAACTAACAATAATCCCATTCATGAATGGCAATAAACGTACCATAGGACATGAAGGAGCATTTTATATGAAGACGATAATGGATTCCTCGTGATTGCCGTTTTTTTTGCCTTCGCGTTGATTAAAGGCTGATGAGGATCCTACTTTGGTGTCTTCAATTCGTCTGGTAGCCGATGTTTCGAAAGAATACGCGGCCTAAATATTTAGAGTCGTCCCTGTTCTTCCGAAACGTCGCAAACACACCCTAATATCACACGGGGCCAACATCTAAAACTAGGACCGATTTTCAGAAAGTCTTCGGAAAAACTGCGCTACTAATTCTCCCGCCTTATAAATAACGACAAAGGTTGACATCTTTACCTGCTACCGTAATTCGTCTTTGTTCAAAATGGAGGGGGCAGTTGCATTCATCTCCAATGGCAGTGCCCTGCCGCTTGTCTGGAGAAGTTCAGCTGGGATTAAATCGATACCTGAGCACTTAAAAGGTTTCACTTTTCAAGTGACGGCGTCAACTCCATTGCAGTTTCCTTCTGGCGTTAGATTTTAGGTAGGGTGTAACTCAAATCGTCTAAATTTATCAACTACATTCATGTCTTAATTCACTATAGAACCTGAAGGTTTTTTTACAACAAGCAACGTCTCAGGTCTATAATCGAATATAGCGATAGCTAGCGAATTACGAGGTAATAATTTTAAATCACAAGAAGCCACATAATAATAATTATTATATATATTATTGATATTTCGACCAAATAAATCAAAGCCCTTATACTTGTTGAGAAGAAAAGCCACTTTCCCTACAAAATATTTAGAGCGAAGATGTACAGTGTTTGTTAATATCAATAATACTACAGATAGATACGATGACGACAGCCAGTCAGTCATTTAGGTATTTTACTTTTTTGATAGTCAGTTAGTTTGCTTGCTTGTTTGTGGGAAAAATGCAAGATTTTCTTAATGTCAAAGCAAGTGGTATACACACAAAGTTAACATTGTGCTTAATGCATTAGAAGGTCTGATTCTCTGCAGACAAAACTGCACAACCTTCAACACTAGTCTATGCCCTAGCATTTTATGAACTCTGATGGCAATGACTGACGAACCTGACATTGGCAGTACGTGCACTACAGTCTCTTGATACGGCAAGGCAGCTATCGATATGTGTGGGTATGATACTGTGTGGCAAACTGGTGTGTCTTGGACACTTCACGTTTGAACACTACTCTCGCATCGTAGCTGCACTATGAATATTTAGGCAGAGCAGCACTATGCTGAAGCACGCCAGCTCTGCGGTGTGCTTGGCAGAACAGACACACACAAAGCACAACAAATTAAAATTAGGGAACACATACCCACCCTCATATCTCGACTCAGTTAAGTATAACGTAATTAAATTTCTAGTTTATTTAACGACATGTCATCTACTGAGATTATATAATGCTTCACGTACAATCGAACACAAAATAATCAACCTATTCATTTTCATTTTCTGTGGCGTTACAGTCCAACACGGAACTAGGCTGCCTCGTTGTTGAGGTTTCTAGATCACACACAAACACACACACACACACACACACGGAGGATAGGGCTCCTCTGAACAAGAGATCAGCCCGTCGCAGAAGCCGCTAGCTACACAACACACAACAAACACAAGAGACGAACATCCATTTCCTCAGCGGGAAACGAACCCGCGATTCCAGCAATCAAGCGGCCGTAAACCTAGGCCTTAGACCGCACAGCCACCGGGATCTACATTCAAACTTTTTTCCCTTGTGGGGCTGCGGTCCAACGCCGGCCAGGGCCTCCTCAATCATGAGGTTTACAGATCACACACAACGACAAGCCACAGTAAGTAGGACTCCTCTGGACGAGTGACCAGCTCGTTGCAAAGACCCCTACCGGACAACACAAAACACTTACAAGAGAGAGAGACATTCATGCCCCCGGCGGGATTCAAACCCACAGTCTCAGCAGACAAGCAGCCTTAGACCGCGCGGCCACTGGGACCGGCAATCAACCAACAAGCGACCACAATACTTGTTTCACGCATTACTGTCTTTTTTTTTTTTTAGGTAATCTATAAAATGCATATTGCGAAATGTATTGAGGCCTTCGTGCATTCGTCCACACCGCCCCGGGGCCCTCCCAACCTCCTATACCGGATAATTCCCGGAGGTAAAGCGGCCAGGGCGTGGCGTTAATGACCTACCCCCACATCTAACGCCGAGGTTAAAGAAAGAGTAAAGTTATACATCTACCCCTCTGTGCTTTCATGGCGGTCGATAGGGTGAACTTTACCTGCACCTGTATGTCAGGCCTTCATGTAAAGCTGCACTCTGCCTTGTCGTTTTATTAATAACTTTTTTATCTGACAAAAGGCTTCCTCCCAAAAAGCCTTATTGTCGGACGGGGATGTTTACATAGACAGTTTGTCTGGCGTGCGCCTTGTATTGCGGAAATACACGGCAAACATTTGAAAATTAGTGTTACTTACAAACAGCAGACAATTCTTGCGTGTTTATTTTAGCCACGGAACTTGCGATTTACTTGCATGAGGAAACATTTTGCCGATAATTGTTAAAAACAGTTCGTTTGTTAAATTAATGCTTACCTTTAGATATACGTCCTTGTGTTGACGATGGACACTACGTGGCTCAATGAGGACGACTTTCTGGCGCCTTATTTCCGACGGAAGTAGTTAAATGTTAAACGGAAATTTTTTACTACTTACGAACTGCTTGCACATTGTATTTTGATCGATAGCAGGATGTGAAATCCATTAACTAACATCCGGGCACACGTGCAGATATTAATTAAGGTTTATGACCCAATGTTTAAAAATGCATTAAGACAAAGCAGGATGTAAATAACATCTAAGTAACACGTCCGCAAAAATTCATTAAAGTTTATAATCCAATGTTTAAAAATGCATTAAGAAAATAAATACTGTAGTTTACTGTTGCGCTATATATTGCAACTTCTCAACCATAGTTGGATATTTTACGCTGCGCTACGCTTGTAAGAAGCTGCAGCTCTACGAAGCAAGTGCTTTTGTACAAATTTACATATTTGTGTTAATAAGTACAAGTAATTTTATTTGTGTTTTTTACAAAGCAAGTGTTTGTGTTACATGCAATTAAACGCTAATTGAAAGTAAACGCGCTACAAATGTTTGCAGTGTATTTCCGCAATACAAGGCGCACGCCAGATATACTGTCTACCTACACATCCCCTTCCGACAATAAGGCTTTTAGGACGTCTCTTGTTAGATAAACTGCTCGCCCCGTGCATCATTTCTGACCCATTTTTTCAGGTGTTTTTAAATAAATAAATAAATCAGAGTGATCTTACAGACATATTACCAGCCTGATTACATCAGATACGAAATATTAACTGAAGGCCACAGATGTATATGTAACAGAGAAAGTTGGCCCTGTACATAATATACAGGGTGTCCCAAAACCTATGTCACAAAATTCTCCTGGTTATTCCCCACCCCTAATTAAACAAAAACGTTCTTATCAACATGGGTCCAAAAGTGAAGAGTTCCGAGATATCCACTGCTGTGTAGAAATCCGAGAAATGCTGTGATCAGCAAGAAACACGCTACTATGAGTAATGCTTAGCGTACGAAAGGGTATGCAATAACTCGTATACAGTGAGTAGTGCGGGAATTTTTGGAACGACTGACGCAAGACATCTTGCTTTATGTGCTTGATGATGTTCCCTTGCAGTTGCGAGTAGGCATGTGGTTCACGCATGATGGGGATCCACCACATTTCAGCCGCATAGCACGTCAGTACCTGAATGACCATTTCCCTGGGAAGTGGATCGGGAGTAACGGGCCAGTAGAGTGGCCCCCTCTTTCCCCGGATCTCAATCCTATCGATTTCTAGCTTTGGGGCCACGTTAAAAGTGAAGTTTACTCAACACCCGTTACCAACGTTGACGAGTTATGGGAACGTATCGTAGCTACATTTGGTGCTATCAGGAACCGACCAGGTCAGCTGGAACGCGTCAGGGAATCCATGATGCGACGTC
>Ga0123352_10012435_pt1 | contig 13454 bp, 10 predicted proteins | sample TergutLab28metaG_FD_89700 | JGI IMG/M metagenome (GOLD analysis project Ga0123352, IMG submission 89700) | Labiotermes labralis P1 segment gut microbial communities from Petit-Saut dam, French Guiana - Lab288 P1 | ecosystem: Host-associated > Arthropoda: Insects > Digestive system > Gut ...
AGCTAGTCAAGAAATTCCCCGCATTTCACGGAACCCGAAGGTTCATTACCGCACTCACAAGCGTCCGCCAACTGTCTCTATCCTGGGCCAGCCCAATCCAGTCCATACACCCACATCCCACCTTCTGGAGATCCATCCTAATATTATCCACCCATCTATGCTTAGGTCTACCCAGTGGTCTCCTTCCCTCCGGTTTCCCCACCGAGACCCTATACACCCCTCTCCTCACCCATACGCGCCACATGCCCAGCCCATCTCATTCTTCTCGAATTTATCACCCGCACAATGTTGGGTGAGGAGTACAAATCATTTAGCTCCTCGATGTACATGTATTTAAGCTTGATATTACATGTACGTTAATTGATGAACATTAATTACATACACTCTTCTTCGGTTTATTAACATTTTTTGGGGGGTTGAAAGTTCCTGTGTATTTTTTTTTGCGCAGTAGGCTATATACCTACTCACAATGTAAAAATTAAATTCATACTTGACTTTACCTTTTTCTTGAATTCTGTCCCAAGTTACAACCGTATGCAGTAATTTGGGTCACTTCGAATTCTCTCATTTAATCGCTACACGTCAGCAGGTGCGTAAGGAAATGCTAAATAAAAACACGTGTATACTTCATTTGACAGACGTATGTGCAATAGTACTTAGCATTAAAATAAAATTATGTAACCTTAATTCACTCAGAAAATTAAGACCTAAACCGGACCCAAGGCACCACAACTTTGCAAACAAAGTTATGCTGTCACTGAGAAAAATAAGCTTTGATATAGGTTTGTGGAATAAATATAATTTTGATATGACAGGCCTAATACAAGCACCTAATTACACTAACTGACCGAGTAACTCCATGGAGCAGTGTCCACCTTGAAATGCTAACACGGCCTTACCTAGTCAAGAAATACCCACATTTTACGGAAACCGGAGGTTCATTTTCGCATTTACAAAGGTCCGCCATCTCTTCCTATCCTAAACCAAACCAATCCAGTCTGTCCCCCTCCCATTTCTTGAATATTCACTTTCGTATTATCGTCCCATCCATGCTTAGGTCTCTTTCCATCAGGTTTCCCCACCAAAATCCTGTATGCACCTCTCCTCTCCCCCATTCGAATACAAGAATCTAACACGCTTAAAGTTCAAAAATAATTTTCTCTAAGCGGTCTCAAATTTTTGACCTAATTAAAATACAGCATAGTTTTAATAGAAGCCACGCCTCACATATTCTGTGGTACTTTATAACTCGGTTCGCAATCGTGCAGTTTGAACTGATGTAATCATCCAAGCAGCCAGTAAAATAAGACTCCATTTCCTCCACTGCATTGTATGGAACACAAAATCGCCATTTACACAGCGTGCTGCCAGAAAAATGACTGGTAACCGTAGCAGTTCACCTGAAGACGATAACTTTAAACGTCCAAGCATGTCGAATGGTTACTTAGGCATTAATTCAAATTGACTTAAAATGATTACGGTTAAGGTGGACAACAGCGCACATGTATTAACTCACCTCAGTGCTACTACAGATGCGGATCTAATCTCGGCACCATTGACCTGATTGAAAATAATCGCTGAGTTCCGGGAATCAAACAAACCCACAAATACACACGACATGCGAAATGACGGTACATATGGCAGATAAGGCTGGTGGCACATGGAATATCAAGGAACTTATATCCTGTTCATATCCGTGTTACTATTTTACATAAAAGACCAACTAATGCACTAATATATGTAATTATCACTGTATTCACACTATTACACTGCTACCTGTTTCAGCACACAACAAGCCATCCTCAGGGAGTGCTGATACATTTCATGAGCACGTCGACAAATACATGTCCAGTACAAACAATAAAGTGGTGGTATGAGCATCGTCTGTTACACGCAAGATTTCGTTCGAATCAAAACGCAGTAAAACAGACTCTAGTTGTAAACGAAGGAAACGCCCTTCACATCCGCGATTGATAACAGTCGACTGTGTCAAAGGCCGGCGTTCGTTTCTTGGTAGAAACAGATATTCTTTTCCGCGTCGGGCAGGTGACCCGCACAAACTACATTCGGGTAACTCATAACTCACACCTCGGTCCGGCAAGACAGGCAGCAAAACGATCGGATTCTGAAATAAACAAATCAACATCGAATACCAAGCTTAAAAAATAAGTAAAACGTTACCTCTATCCTCCTACACCCTTCGCTTTGGTCGTGCCGTGGGTAAACAGGTTTATCGCCGGCCTGTCACCGCAGAGGCCCAAGCTTGGTCCTAGGCCAGTCCATGTGGGAATTTTAGTGGGCACAGTGGCCATGGGATATGTTTCTGTCCAAGAAATTCGGTTTCCCCTGTCAGTGTCATTCCACCATTGCTCCATACTCTTCGTTTCTTAATCGGCCACCGACACTACACACTTTTTATATTTGTAGTTCCGTGTTTCGTAATTCTAGGTTCAATAAATCCAACAAGATGCAACAGTACGCAGATATTTATTTACTGCTAAATTACTCTACGTGTTTCGGGCGTCCATCGCGCCCATCATCAGGAGTACACAAAACTGGAGTTGCAGCCTCTGGTACAGATCATACCTTTGGTCACGTTTGAGGAAGCTGATGGGCGCGATGGACGCCCGAAACACGTAGAGTAATTTAGCAGTAAATAAATATCTGCATACTGTTGCATCTTGTTGGATTTATTCAACCGACATTACACAGTTACTTCTAATCGCAGAAGCTGAGAGAATGCTTAAATAAAACACCTCCCGTCTCTCTTGCTCTCTCGCCTGCAAATAAAACGAATGGATGTGGAAAACGCGTGGAATATAGGGGCATAAATTAAAAGAGAAAGCCACACACGAATGAGGTTTATAATATTTTTTCGTTAGGCACTATTAAGGGCAATCTAGGATACAAAGATACATGACTGATTCCCAGTTCTGAGAAATGATGTTGTAACTGAAAAGGCTACAGAGCGACGAATGGCAGGACAGTTTATGAATGATCGTGAAAAGGACGAAGAAATTGTAGTGACCTACTTTATCAAACAGTACCGGAACGTGCATCGAATGACTACAGTAAAGCACAAGAAAACTGACAATAATTGGCCTCCAGGCTCGCCAAACAGAGGACCTGGTGTGACTATGTTTATTAAAACGGTTCCTATGGTATTGGGTAGTCATAACATTTGTAATAAAAAAAAAAAAAGTCTTAATAAACTGAATACAACTGAATGTAGAAAAAAAAATTGGAGTATTGACTGGATGAACCTTTGATCTTCGTACAGGTACACGTCACAAAGACAGCCATTAAGAGTACGTACAGGACCTATAAGCTGACCTAATGCTCCATTTCCTCGGAACCAAACAAATATCGCCTTTGTGGCCAGCGTATGTGCCATTAAGATTTTATTTTATTTATCTCTTCAGGCCTAAGAATGGTTTATTTAAAGTAGCAGTCAGTAACAGAGCAAACAGATCTGCGGAGGTCAGGGTCATCGATGAATGAATAATTTAAAAGGAACTGTAAGGCAGTGATTGTGGTCTAATCGAGGTACTACCTCCGCATTTACCTAGAAAAACTGACAAAAATCGCGAAATGTATTAATTTGTATAGCAAGAGTCCCGAACCGAGCACTTGCTCTATGTTAGCCTAGAATATGAGTCTCCAAACAGCGGCCCGCGGCCACATTTTTAAATTATGTATTTATTATAAAAATTACACGACAACTTTCTGCCGTTAGGTATAACACTTATTTTTACTTATGAACGTGCGGCCCGCGAACCAGCACACAATAACCGGTGTGGCCTTTTGCCACAAAAAGTTTGGACGCCCATTTTGTAGACAGTTATCGCTACACGAACCTATTGGTAAGTAACATTCAAGACGAGACACTTTCAAAACACGAGTCACAAAAGAATTCCTTTCAGCGCCAATGTGAACATGGCCACTGTCAACCGAAGGCAGAACTGTAAAGCTTCCACTTTATGGAACTCATTTCTTACGCTTGCACAAACGTTAACCCCAAAGGGTTTGGTTCAGAACGTGCCAAGTCTAGACTTTATTGACAGTAACACGTAAACTTTCGTCCTCTTTGCTTAATAAAAGTGGTTTTATTACTTAAAGACGCTAATCAGCCATCTCGTAAAGCTGCCTCACATTTCGCTTAATGTTCACGTAAGGACGCGCGTCTTTCGGCGCCACTGTGCTAAGTTGCCTTCGGAGAGGTTCCGCACCGTCCTCTCCTTATCTGCGTTGAATGAGTAATATCTACTGGTAGGAGATTTTGAAGTACAAAGTGATAGTGTTTTTAATTTAGTCGTTCGTCTCTCAACTAACGCCGATCTACAAAATGTAATCAGCATCCTAGCGTACTACTTCGAAGTTTAAAATATTCTGAATAATTATGCGTGTGCATATACCGAATCACAGATTGCATCGGGCACAGATTGTTTTTACCTCCATTAATAAACCTCTGTTCCTTGTCAGTAATAACTAAGTTTCAGTAACTCTGTATGCTGTTTTCTTCATGAACAAAAAACAATCAATATTCAGATCAATCCCATTTCAGGTAAGAACGTAACGTCAGCTACTGACACCAACCATGTGGAAAATATTGAGCGTACGAAATGCCTTTAAAAAGCAGGTTTATATTTTTTCTTTGCAATCAGTCATTTCTGAAATAACAAAAAAGTTGACTTCACAAATTTGACATTCAGGTGACAATGCATCGTGATACATTCTTATAATAAAACAAACTAGATGCACTAATTTCTCAATTTTATTTTTGGAATAAAACTACACATGTTTCGGACAGTTCCTCTGCCCATCATCAGACGTTTTTCACTGTTCACACAGCAATGGTGTATGTCATAGTGGTTTGCTGACAGCGTGCGAGCAGGATCAAGACGAACTGCAGTTCCGTCCTCAGCTTGCGAGCAGGATCAGGACGGAAGTGCGGTTTCGTCCTGATCCTGCTCGCAAGCTGTCGAACGTCCTGATCAAGACGAACTGCAGTTCCGTCCTCAGCTTGCGAGCAGGATCAGGACGGAACTGCAGTTTCGTCCTGATCCTGCTCGCAAGCTGTCGAACATCCTGATCCTGCTCGCCAGCTGTCAGCAAACCCGTATGACATATACCATTGCTGTGAGTACAGTGAAAAACTCCTGATGATGTACAGAGGAATTGTCCGAAACATGTAGAGTTTTATTCCAAACATAAATTTGAAAAGTTAGTGCATCTAGGTGGTTTTATTATAAGAAATGGATTTTCACAGTATGTCCTAAGAAGCAATCAAATGGGATGTCGCTGCCGTAAATTATTAAGGAAAACTTTATTTACGATTTAATGGCTTTGTCGGCACCTCTGAAAATAGATCGCCGAATTATAAGAAGATCAGAGAATAGCAAATAGAAAAGATGTAAAAGGAAGTGGTCGTGATATAATTTTGAGATAACATAAGAAAACTGCGCTGAGGGGCTGAGGAAAAGCGCAAAACACTCATTCAAAACAATCGCCCTCCGGATTTGAATTCGGGTCCTTCTGGCCAAGAATAAGTAAAGAAACGTTATTCTATTTTGAGAAATACATATAAATGTGCAAAATTATTGAATAGGTAGCTTACTTAGACTGGCAGTAGCGGGTCTAAATTAAAATACAAAAACCTTCACATTCTGTACAGCAGCGTACCAAGCTTCACAACATTAAACTACGTCATCGACAATGGACAAGAACCCGCAAACCGCTGTGGTATCCCACGAAATAAGACTTGAACATACTGCAGTCACTGTCGGTGGCTACATAATAGCCAGTAATTATGATAATTTACGTATCTGACAAGACCTTGTGAAGCGATGAAATGTTGCAATTCGCACTGACCGCACAAATAAAACGGTGCTCTAATGGCGGAAGTACAGTCTCTTCTGTTATTTCCTTCTTCTTGTGACAGGCACATACGAAATCGTGATAGGCCATCGTAAAAGCATTTGCACTTTCAACCGATAGCATCTCAAACAACGCCGACGGTGACAACACTTAACTCTGAAAAAACATTCTACAGTTTCTTATCCTTTGTATCTAGCAAGCCGGTAAAGAACAATGGCATTCCGCATATTCTTGCTCAATGATTATGGTCGTGTGTATATAGAACGGTGCCATTACTTGGAAAACTTCATGAGGTTTCTGCTGTGCAACAGAACTCACAGAGTAGGGCCTATGTGTAAGGTAAAGTTGACCCTTTCCCGAATTAATGCTAATTAGTCGTGAAGATAAAATGAGGGCGAAGAAATAAAACTACACGCAATCGTTTCGGATATACAATTACGTTATAATGATTCGTTATCAAATTATTATTATTATTATTATTATTCAGGCACTGAACTTCCTTTAGTGGTTGAAAGTTATGGCCTTCTCAACGACATCTTTCCATTTCCCTCGATCCTGGACGCAGGTTATCCAATTTTTAACCTTCATTTGGCAAATGTCCTATTTGACTTTATCCTCCCATCGGTACTTGGGATTTTCTTGTGATCTTTTGATTAGATGATTCCATGTAAATATCTTCTTGAATGTTCTGGTATCTGGCATTCTCTGTACGTGACCGAACCAGCTTAGTCTTTGAGCTTTAATATAAATAACTATATTTTTATGTTTTATCAATTTATCGTTATCAAATTCACTCTCCAAAAATTTTACCCCTGAAGAAGACACCATCTACCACACCCCAACACGCCCAGCGGAACATCCGCAGACGAAAACAAAGTACATGTACAGCAGGTGAAGTCCAAGTCAGCACCGAAGATGACGCAGATACAGCGCCAAACCACGTAGGAAATGTTATAAAGTGCAAAGCAGCTGAAACGCTAATTCATTTACAGTTAAAGCCATGCGGTATGTACGGAACAAAGTTCAGGATCAAGTGAAGTGGGACTGGTTGTCTTCCATAGACCGTACAGACGCGCTGACGGAAGGAAATTGAACGACGGTTGTCCAGTCCGTACCCACTCACTACTTTTACTGAATTTTCTCGGCAAATTCCGTTACATATGCCACAAAATGAACACAAAATGACCACGGTAAATATTAGCTGTTGCAATTCATACCAGATTGCAAATATATTGTATTTTTTTTCAGTTTTATGTTCAATGGACCGTGCATCGTATAATGTGGCAATAATTATCCAACAAGATGCAAAAGAATACAGTTTATTTAAATCTGTCAATTGCTCAACATGTTTCGGAAGATATTTCGCCCATCATCAGGAGCTCATAACACTGTCGTGAACGTGGCTAAATGAGAACTAATCCAGCCACGTTCATGACAGGTAGCAGTACAGGTCTCATTAATGCCAGATACTGTAGACAGTGTTATGAGCTCCTGGTGTTGCGTGAAATATCATCCGAAACATGCTGAGCATTTGACAGATTTAAATAAACTGTACTCTGTTGCATCTTGTTGGATAATTATTGCCGTGCATTTTTTCCCTAGTCATAGAGAAATATTAAGACAATGAAGCACCGCGGAACACTTTTACAGTTTTTGCACGAACGTGTTTAGAAACAGATTCCCAAACTTACGTCAAAAGATAAAATCTTATGTTCTCGGATGTGACTCCGTGTAGTCTAGCACAGTAACGTTTCGAATGACCCTGCAGCCTCCGTCACTTACCGTGAAAGATGAGTCAGCAGGTTGCTCCGAAACGTTGGTAAATTTCTTACAGACTACAGGGTGTGCAATGCTAGAAGACATTATTCATGGACAGTATCCCACATCTCACGCAGATATGAACAGCATCAAGGGTAAATGTAAAGATAAGGCGGTCCCGTTACAGGCCTGGAGTGGTCCAGAGGGTTCCAGGAAGTTAAAGTTCCCAGATTCCATGACAACAGCACAGGATGGTGGTAAGGTTGTCAGCCTTAGGCACCGGCCACCTTTGCCCCCAGGAAATGCTCCTGGTACTCATTTCTATTACAGGCTGAGTCGACCCCAGGGGCATAGTGCGATCAGAAGGATTATGTCAATGAAAAATTCCAATGACACCATCAGGAAACGAACCAGCGACCAGCACCTTAACCACTGTGCCACCGCGGTTAAGGGTACAACGGTAGATATAAAGGTAAAGGTACACCATGAAGACACCATACGGGATGTACAACATCAAACTTATATCAGTACAATGTGTTTACCAATTCAGTTTCATGAAACAAATGAAGACGCGAGACGAAAAGCTCGCTTTAAACAATCCTGACATTACATAAACATGTGAATTATTCACAAGTGAATGGCAGTTTAAAGAGTCTCATGCCATTTGCATGACTTTCAAATTTCAGCAACAGGAAATTGCTTCCTGTCTCTCCCGAAAGTTAACGGATCGTGCCGGATACACATACAGAAAAGTCATCATCATTTTCCGTCCGCTTCCCTTCTCCACATCGCAGCCTAACCCATCTACTTCATAAGATCTACATAATTACTATCATCTAATGGAAAACCCGTTGAAATTCAGCGGGGAAGCATTTCGTATCTTTATCCTTCACCACCACTCGCTCTTTCATCTTCCCCTTAAGGCAATGAATTCAGTTACAGTTACGTCTTTAAGACAGAATAATTTCGAACATAAAACCTCCAAATGTGTTAAGAACCGTACAACTATTACAATGTGAAAATGAACAACATGCATATGGACAGTTGGAGCATATATACAGTCACGAAATGATTCCTGGACCTGTCTTGAACCATTTTAATACAACTCCTATTACAGTCTCAAATCCATAAAAATGATACAATAGTATAAACAACCAACTAGATGCAACAATAACAATTTATTAGTAATTTCAATCAGCTCTACACGTTTCGGGCGATAATTTCGCCCATCCTCAGGAGCACTCACTACATTGCATTTACAGCTTGTGGTATAATGCACCGAAGAAGTTGCCTGCTACATCACCTAGATCTGGGGACCGCGGTGGCATAGCGGTTAAGGTACTGTGCTACAAATCGGAAGGTCGCTGGTTCGATCCCAGGTGATGTCATTGGAATTTTTCATTGACATAAAATCCTTCCGATCGCACTATGGCCCTGAGGTCGACTCAGCCTCTAACAGAAATGAGTACCAGGAGCATTTCCTGGGGGGTAAAGGAGGCCGGTGCGTAAGGCTGACAACCTTACCACCATCCTTGCCGTTGTCATGAAATCTTGGAACCTTAAATTCCTGGAACCCTCAGGGCCACTCCAGGCCTGTAACGGGACTTCTTTACCTTTACATCACCTAGATAAATTTGTAACTTGTCCGTTATGCATTTGTTATCACGTAATCACAATAATTTAAGCCTTTTACACAAAATGACAGACTACAACAGCCGTTTACACAGAGGATACCCGATCATAAAGCTCATCACCAAACTGTTCCGTCATACAACACTGAAGATCCACAGGTTAATACGAATATGTTTATCAAGCAGATCTATTGCAACCCAGGTTACAGAGCTGTTTTCATAGAACGGCTTGATTGTAATGAAGAACAGCGGTACGCGCCGCACAAGCGACTTATAAGAATATATGTACGGCAAAAAAAAAATGGGTCTTGATAATTTTATTAATGTTTATAAAGGAAAAGCTTCCCTGTCCACGTCATGAAGGCATGAAGGGAAAGCACTGGTTTACCTCCAATCATTCTTAACCTCGGCACTAGAGGGTGGTCAGTGGTAAAAGTCACGCCCCGGTGGTTATCCCGTCGGGGCGTGACGTTGACGGGGCTCTGGAAAAGAACCACAGTTCCCACACAGCAGGAGGTTGGGTGGGACCCAGAGTCGGTCTGGAACTTTTCAATATATATTACAGCTTTTTCAGTTTTCACCAACACTTGTCTAACATCAAGATTAAAGCATTAGTTCAACAATGTTTCCTTGTTGTAAAATCGTTATAGATTCATTTCCGTACAACCTATAGACAAACCTGATGCAAAACATTAGTAATTTTCACCTGTGAAATTCGACATAGAATTGCTTGACGATATGCCGACAACATAGACAGAGACGCTTGCTATCTCACTGCAACGGAGGTGAGGGAATGAAATCCTGCACGGATAACAGAAATTTTGGGTGATTATATCTTGAAGATGCGAGAAATATCCTGCACTGACACACAAGATATTCCTCTTTCTCTACTTTTCTCCTTGAATGTCACGTTGAAATTATAAAATCTGAACTTTAAAACCAGTTGACAAGATGTAATAATAAAGAAATGAGCAGACTCGTGTCACAATTGTGTGGATTGTACGGAAATACAAGTTTTATTTATGGCTTTCCCTCCCACCGCTTCGAGAAGCAAAACCGAATTCATTTATCAGGACTTGCTGAAAATAGATACTATCCATACGAATGTGGAACAAAGAACTGATGTATGTAATTGAATTACTGCGGGTGTCAAACACCCCTTCCATGGTCGTAATTCAATAAAGAAAATAACTTTTTTTTTTGAGATGGGGAGAGAATATGAAGAGTGGGGCGATGCGATGGTGAGTTTCTCCTTTACTCGGAAGAGGAGAAATGTACAGCACGGCTGTGCCAGGAGCTGGGGCTTTAATATTTCATCCTTGAATCGTTGTAGAGGAAGGTAATTTGTGTTTCCACTCTTGGTTCGAGGCCGGACAGCTTGTTAGATGTGCACTTGGCTATCACGTACAGCTGCATTGTACAGCTTCCGTGAAATTAAGAGATTTTTTCCCTCGTAGTAGAAGAAAATGCTCAAAATGGAACGGAATTGTGAGACGCAGACAGAAAAACAACCGTCAGACTATGGAAATAACATACAAGAAAAATATAACCAAGGTTCTTTCTACCGTCTTATAAACGTGAAGGTGAAAAAAACAGTAATTAAAATAAAGGCACAGAAACTAACGGTTGAGTGATTTAAGATTCCTGTCTTACATTCGAGAGCTCTCAGGTTTATATCTCTGTTCCAAGAACGTTCATCCTGATATAAGTTTTGTGGGTTTCCTCAATCCACCCAGGCTAATGCTGGAGCACAAACCCTAACTATCTACGGCCGCTTTCTTACACAACACTCTCAAGTCACGATCCACCATCAATCCATCAAGTGAATCCCATTATTTCTCCGTCCCTTGGAACGTTCCTTTAGAAACCGTAACTATTCTTTCCCAGCCCCTACAGATCACAGTTCACAAGCATATTTCTTACCAAAGCCTAACATCACAGGAAATGACCGTCGTATGAAACACGTATGACACTGAGCTACGGACTTTCAATTTCAGCATCAAGTGAACGGAAGAAAGCAAAGTGCAGTGAATTCACCATAACGGTTAGTAATCACTGTTTCGCGATATTCGAAATTCTAGTGTTGTTTTAGCAGCCAAATTAACAAGTTATGAGACGAGCTATTCTGGGTGGCAGAAAGATGTGGAAGGGGTGTCGTTTGACCTGAGCTCTGTAACACAGCTAAATCTGACAGATTGCAGAGCTATGTGTTAGTAAGACAAACACTTGCTCTGATTATCTGTAAGTCAGAGCGCGGAAATCATGCCTCGACATTTAACCAGTAAGAACTTTCCACTGCACTACGAAAAACTTGTGCGTATTAAGAATCCGTCTTTTCCAACACTTTTCGTAACAGTCCTAGCAATTACCATCCTACAGACAAGGTTCTGCACCCAACACAGCCAGATAGGTACAGCAACAACGCCACGAGATGAACGACGATGGAATCCGAATTCGATTTTTTTTGAGGTGCGGCATCCCCGTTGTGTTGGTTCAATAACAAAGAATTTTGTGTATTACACGTACAGTCGAACACAACTATATTAAATTAATTCACTCGGAGAGTCGCACATGTGTTCGACTGTACGTGTAATACGAGGGTCATTCCAAAATCAATCTCCGATTGGCTGGTAAAAAAATATAAGAGAGAGAACAAAACTTTATTATATGGAACAGTTACATACATATCTGCATTATTTCTCCACGTAGTTGCCATCCACATTTAGGCACTTGTCGTACCGTGGCACTAGCTTTTGCAGTCCCTCGTCATAGAACGGCGCCGCCAAGTTATGCAGCCAGGTTTTGACGCCATCCATGAGCTCTTCGTTGGTGTGGGAACGTTGGGTAGCCAACCAGACCTTCATCTTGGAGAAGAGATGGTAATCGCTTGGCGCCAGGTCAGGACTGTAAGGACTGTAAGGTGGTCGAAAATCTCCCAGTACACAAAATTCTTTGTTACTGAATTCGATTCTCAGTCGATGTTTAGATTTATCCCACCTCCACAGTGGCCAGAATGTTATCTGGCGGCCACCCAGCCTCCTATGCAACGAATACAAGGGTTCTTTCCCAAGAGGTAAAGCAGCCAGGGTGTCAATCTGATCACTCACCATCTGCACTCAGACTCAGTACTGTAGACGAGTGGGATAACGGTACTACGCACTTGTTCGGATGTGCTGTTGCAACCTATATAGACGGAGGAAGCTACTACTCGCCTCCAGTCGTCAATCAGACAAGACAGCAGAAACTGAACTGCGTGGAGCTGTACCTTCACTATCCAATACGTCTTAATGGCCTAATGCTCAAATAAGCAACGGGTAGCTTCAACCTCTAACTATTGAACAAGCCATGTTTAGACATTACGCCTCTTACTTCACGGCTTAAGTGCCTGCAAAGCCTAACTTATTTTTAAGAATGAAAAAGAACTGTATGCTTGGGTATGGTCATCCTCTCTATACTACGTTTGGCCAGGTCACACACAGCGTAGACGCTTCCTCGATACATAAGGCGCATTAACCTTCCACTGAAATTGCCAGATCTTCATGCGACCACACATATAACAGCGGAAGTCTTGTATGAAACGAACAAGTGAATTAAAGTCTCAAAAAATTTATAATAATAATAATAATAACTCTACAAAAATTCCAGACATTTAGGAATACAATTCGATGTTTGTATGCCTTTTGACGATACCGTATGTGTGAAATACTACAACACTTCGACAATCACCAATCAGAAGAAGAAGATAAAGTTTTTAACCAACCAGTTCGATAAACCTCAACAAACACATACGGTCTACTTATATGTTGCAATCCATTATCATCTTGAATACAACTTAAAGATACACCCTGTCTCGGCTACAAGAATTTTTCAAGATGTAAAACTTAACATTCTATACACTTTACAATTTAAATCTCAATTACTTTTTTAAGTAGCAATGTGTAAATAGTGTGCTCTTATTATATCTGTTTTAACAGAGCTCCTCTGCGGCTGTTGACTATTACAACAATGCTTGATGGAGCTTAAGTTCAACATTCAGCATAGTAGCCAGTAAAAACTTGTTCAAACCCAGTCTACGGGACCAATATCAAATGTACATTACCTGCTACACGACATTAAAATTCGGTACAGCAGAGAAGCGGTGGCTGCGATCAAAACGAATCTCGCTCGAGATGTAATTATATATATATA
>Ga0123352_10012436_pt1 | contig 13454 bp, 12 predicted proteins | sample TergutLab28metaG_FD_89700 | JGI IMG/M metagenome (GOLD analysis project Ga0123352, IMG submission 89700) | Labiotermes labralis P1 segment gut microbial communities from Petit-Saut dam, French Guiana - Lab288 P1 | ecosystem: Host-associated > Arthropoda: Insects > Digestive system > Gut ...
TGACGCTCACAATTTGATAAGTACCAAGGATCACTTGACCACTGCTCACTTTTCTCTAAAGTATAACTTTTATTCATCAAAGCTCTAAGCCACATTTGTGATTGATAATCCTGCAAGCCTTTCATCTTAAAAGCAGAATAACCTGGTCCACTATAGGTAACTAAGCCAGTTTTTGAAAAAATTGCATTTCCTAATGCAGTTATATCAGAGTATCCACAGAAAATCTTTGGATTAAATTTAATCAAATCAAAATCAAGATAAGGCAAAAGTTCATTAGAGTTAAAACCTCCAATCGTTGTAAGGATTACTTTAACATTCTTATCAGCAAAAGCTTCATGAATATCTGTAATTCGCTCATGAATAGAGGCAGAATCCTGAATATCATTGGCTAGAATATTTTCACCAAAAGTAATTTTAAAACCTAAGTCTTCTAATAAATTTTTTGCTGGCAGGAATTCTTCCACACCACCTATTTTCGTTACTGAAGAAGACGGACTAATCACACGTATTTCATCTCCAGCCTTCAATTTTTCTGGAATTATCATAAAGTTCTCCTTTCTTTTAATTATTATGGTATGGATACAATTATATTAAATCTATTCTAATTTGTCAATAATTTTATGGATATTTTTTGATGATTACTTATTTAATTTGCAGTTGTCTTCAAATTGTTATTACACTAAATAAAGTCATATTGACAATTTGATTTTTTTTTAGTATAATAGTATTTAATAAAAAATGCTGTAGAAATGCTATTGTAAAAAAGTTTAGGGGAGGAATCATGTTATCTAATAATATAGACAAATATAACAAGGGTTTAATTTATACTAATATAGATGATTGTATAGATTGCAATAAATGTATACACGAATGCCCTGTATTAAAAGCAAATGTTGAAATATTTTCTGAAGATGGTAATCATAAAATATGCGTTAATCAAGATGAATGTATACTTTGTGGCACTTGTAATGATACCTGCACTCATAATGCTAGGCATTTTCGTGATGATTGCGAAACCTTTTTTGATGAATTGAAAAAAGGAAAATCTATCTCTGTTATAGTAGCTCCTGCATTTTACATAAATTATCCAAATAAATATCGTAAAATTTTTGGCTACCTAAAAAGCTTAGGTGTTAAAGATTTCTATTCTGTTGGCTTTGGTGCAGATATAACAACTTGGGGATACCTCAATTATATTGCCCAAACTGGGCGTTTAGGTAATATAGCTCAACCTTGCCCAAGTATTGTAAAATATATAGAAAAGCATCAACCTGAACTTATACCAAATCTTGTACCTATACATAGTCCTATGATGTGTCTTGCAATTTATTTAAAAAAATATAAAGGTATAGCAGATGATTTAGTGTTTTTAAGCCCTTGTATTAGTAAAAAATCTGAAATTATGTCTGAACGTGGTCAAGGACTTATACGCCATAATGTTACCTTTGCAAATCTTATGCAACATATAAACCAAAACAATATTAATCTTAACTCCTACCCCAATGTAGACGATATTATAGATAATGGAATGGGTGCTCTATTCCCAAAGCCTGGCGGCTTACGTGAGAATGTAGAATTTTACTTAGGAAGCGATGTGTTTGTTATACAAGTAGAAGGAGAAGAAAGAGCTTATAAATACTTACAAAACTTTGCAAAAAGAGCCAACAACCGCTCTAAATCTACTCCATTGCTAATAGACATATTAAACTGTGAAGCAGGTTGCAACCAAGGTACGGCAACAGAGTTTCGTCACAATAATGACGAGCATATAGCCTATGAATCTAGTTTAATGCGTGCAAAAAAACACAAGGCTATGACAAGTAGTGACGGTACTATTTTAACAGAGCCTAAGGAACGTTTTGCCAGATTAAATGAAATATTTCAAAATTTTAAAATAGAAGACTTTATGTGCACTTATGACAAAAATGCAGCGATTAAAACACGTGCTATATCAGAAACAGAAATTAACAAAATCTTTGGGGATATGTTAAAAACTAGCGATCAAGACAAAACAATAGATTGTAGTGCTTGCGGTTATAAAACGTGTAGAGAGTTAGCCGAAGCTACTGCCCATGGAATAAGCCATGTAGGTAAATGTGTTTATTATATAAAGAGCAATCTTAGAAATCAAGTTGGCTATCATGGTAATATTATACATGGCTCTTTAGAGGAAATACAAAATGAATTCAAAAAATTAAGTAATTCTTATAAAGACATTGCCAAAATCGCACGCATGACCAAAATGCTTTCTATTAATGCAACTATAGAAGCTGCCCGAGCTGGTGAATTTGGTAGAAGTTTTGCAGTCGTAGCAGAAGAGGTAGGGGAACTTGCAAAAAAATCTATGTCAGTTGTGGACATCAATAGTGGGAATTCCAATGATATTACAAAAGCTTTAAAAAAGCTTATTGACGATACTAACAACTTCATGTCACAAATCAACGATATCAATCAATCGAATAGTGAATTAAATACCATACTTGAATAATCGAATAAAAAACAGCCTTTTCGGCTGTTTTTTATTTTTACTCCTACTATTCTACCTCGTATCTAACACTTATTATCTAACTTATTTTTCACCAATTCCTCATGATAAAAATAATTGATGAATTTTATCTCTATACAGTATATAACAGATACTGCCGACTTTTCAAATTGCCGACAGTCTTTTTATTCCTTAACAGATCCCAAACTAATACCAGCTACAATATACTTAGATAAAATAGCATAAACTACTATTATAGGAGCAAGAGTAATTGCCATTCCTAAGTAGATTGCACCGAAATCATTTCTGAATTGCCCTGCTTGAAGGCGTTGCATTATCAGTGGAAGTGTATGCAAGCTTTGATTTCCACCTATTATAAATAATGGTGGCATAAAAGAGTTCCAAGAAGCTACAAAACCGAATATTGCCATTGTAAACGCACCTGGCCTAGCTAGCGGAAGTGCTATTTTGTTAAATATAGCGAATTCTGAAGCACCATCTATTCTCGCTGCTTGGATAAGCTCTGGAACTAGGGCTGCATCTAAATATTGCTTAAAAAAGAAAACAGCAGCAGGTGAAGCTACAGCAGGTAAAATCATAGGAGTAAGTGTGTTTAAAAGCCCTATAGCGTGGACATATTGGAAAAAACCAATTAAGTATAATTGCATAGGAACTAAAGTCATCGCCACGACGAAGCCATAAAAAGCTCTTTTAAACTTAAAATTATAAACGATTATAGCATATGCTGTTAAAAGAGAAAAGTATACGGACAGCACAGTACTAGAAACCGCAATTACAAGGCTGTTTCTAAACCCTAAAGGGATATTCACACCAAAACCTTGTATTGTACGCCAATTTTCTAAAAGATTAGTACCAGGAAACCATGAAAAACCTGCACTTATTTGTTCTGTTGTTCTAGTTGCGTTTATAAGAAGCATATATATGGGAATAACGCAAATGAGTAGTAAAACTATTAAAAAAAGGTATACAAGAGCTTGCTTAGAATTTTGTTTTAATCTTAAAGTATCCATTTATGCTTTTTTCCTCCTTTTTTTGCCTGTGTCATCATTTCTGAAAATTCTAAATAAAATTAATGAAACGAAACTAGAAACGAAAAATAATATTACAGAAATTGCGGCTGCACTTCCTATAGCATTTGCTGGATGGCCTCTTCTTGCGTTCATAAACATATTTAATGTAAGAACTGCATTATCCGGAGGACCTAAAGGACCACCTGAAAGTAGTAATGGAATATCAAACATCTGCATACCACCTACTAAACTGGTTACTAATACAAATAAAAGAACTGGCTTAAGTAATGGTAGAGTTATAGCAAAAAGCATTTTTATTTGACTTGCACCGTCCATCATTGCCGATTCGTAGAAACTTGGGGAAATAGCAGTCATTCCAGAAACCAGGACTATAGCTGTTTGTCCAAACCACATCCATGTTTGTAAAAACATTACTGTAATTCTAGTATCCGTTGCTAATTCTAAAAAATTTCTAGGCTCTGAAAGTATTCCTGTAGTACCTACTAAAAAGCTGTTTATAGGACCATGAAGTGTTAAATAGTGTTGAAAAAGTGCTGCAATTGTAACTGGCATTAAAAGGTTTGGCAAATAATACATAGCTTTAAAAAAACCAGAACCTTTTATTTTAAATGTTGTGCTTGCAAAAATTGCTGCCAAAACTAGTGCTAGTATCATTTGCGGAATAAAGTTTCCGAGCCATAGCATCCATGTGTTTCTAAATGCTACAAAAAACATGTGATCATTGAAAAGATTTATGAAGTTCGTAAATCCTATAATATCGCCTGGCATTCCATGTATAAGATTTGCATTTGTAAAGCTTAGGAAAAAGGTGTTAGCTATCGGCCAAAGTGCAAATGCAATAAATACTAATATGAAAGGAGCCAGAAATATGTAGCCGTAATAATCTTTTGATAAAGAGGCTTTTTTCTGTATTCTCATTAATAAACCACCTATAGTATTATTTTTAAAAAGGGAGACCATAATTTCTAGGCCTCCCTTTAAGTTGATTCTTATTGTAAGTTCAAATCTGGAAGAACTATACTGATGTCATTTCTGAAAGATTGTAAAATTTCTTCAATTGAGTTTAACTCGCCTTCTAGGTAAGCACCTACTGCATCTTGCCATCTATCACCAATTGCAGCATCAGTCCCTTGCATAAGTCTTAGAGAAACATTTGGAGCAAGTCTACCGAACATTTCATAAGGATTTTGTCCACCTAAGAAATCTGGAACTGCACCTATACCGAAAGTTCCTGCAATTCTATCTACAACTTGTTGTGAAGATACGAAGTCACCAGGAGCACGTGAAATACCTTCTGGAATAGTTGGGTCTATAGCTGTTAAGAATTCATTTGTAAAATAACCTGTTGCCCATTTTTCTAAGTTATCTGCATTCATAGTTGCAAATCTAATAAATTCTTCAGCCAATTCTGGATTTCTAGCATCTCTTGTTACTGCCATCCAAGTTCCACCCCACTGGTATGGGAATGGAGATTCAATAACACCCCAGTCTCCTGCTGTGCTTTCAGCATTACCCATTATAACGTAAGGAAGGCCCCAAGTCGGTAAAAGGTAAGCAAAAATTTGCATAGGGTTTCCGTGAGCATCAACTAAATTATCATCCATGCCTTGGAACCACTCAGCACTCCAAGCACTAATTTGAGCATGAAGACCTTCATCGGTTAATTCTCTAGCGAAATCGATAAAGTCCATCATTAGAGGATCTATAGTAAGAGTGTTGTTTACTACCCAAGGTTGCTGACGATTTGCACCAAATCCTCTAAAGAATTCATTTGCACCAGCTACTAAGAAGCTTTGACCATTAGAACCCTCTCTAATCATACGTCCAGCTTCCATCATAGATTCCCTGTCTCTAAAGAATTCTTGAACTTCAGCTGGGTCGCTAGTTCCTAAATAGCGTTCTGCCATACTTCTTCTAAAATACATAACACCTGGAGTCGCTTGGAAACTAAAGGCTTTTGCTTGCCCATTATATGTACCTGCATCGATTGTAAATGGGAATGTGCCTATCGCTTGTGCATAAGGCACTAAGTGTGAAAGGTCACGCACAAAAGGAGTTTCTACAAACTGACGTATAAATTCTGCTTCTAGAAAAATAACATCTGGAATATCTCCTCCTAATGCAAGTAATGGCATTAACCACTCTTGGTAAAGTCCACCTTCCATTGTTGTAATAGAAACGTTAACATCTACATTAGGGTGAGCACCTGCGAAAGCCGTCGCCCAAACGTAAGATTCGTTAGTAAAAGATGCTATATTTAATGTCCCTGAAAGTTCTCCTGGTTCTCCTGTTGCATCATTGTTATTTTCAGTTCCTGGTGTACTCGGTGCTGTTGTTTCTGTTGTCGTAGCTGTTCCTGTATCAGCTACTGATGATGTATCATTCGCACAAGCTACTAAAAATAGAGAACCTGCTGCTAGTAGACTTACACCTAAAAATTTGCTTACCTTGAAATTCATAAATTACCTCCTTAAAATTAAAACTTTTTATAAGTTCTTGATAACTCTATAGTCATTATAACTGTTCTATGAAAAATTGTCAAGAGTTTTTTTCCTACTTTGATAGCAAGCACTATTCAAAAGTACTTCCGCCTTCATTTTTAATTTAGCCAGAAGTTGCTGAATTAAAATTTAGCTATCTAACCTCATTTTCTCTAAAATTTCTAGGCTTTTTTTGTCTATATTATCAGTTAAAAGGTTGTTTTTAATTTCTCTTTCAGCAATTTGTCTAATCTCTTTTTTAACAGTATCTACCTCTTTAAGTAGAAAATCTGGGCTTAAAGGCGAAGCACCATGACCTAATATTATCAAACTTTCAACTCGATCCGCTGTCGCTACACGAACTTTATATTGTTTTGCCAGTACTTTTGAAACTCTTTCTATATAAGAATCTGCTGTTTCACGCTCTTTTGTATAAATAATTTTTATTCTATTGTATGTGCTAACAGTTTCTATTCCGTTGTTAACTTTATAGGCATCAAAAACTAAGATAATCTGCTCAGCTGTATATCCACTAAAATTGCTTAAAATGCCTATCAGTTTATCTCTCGCTTCTTCTAAATTATCATTTGCAATTTTAGTTAAGTGTGACCATGCAAAAATAATGTTATAACCATCTACTAATAAATACTTTTTCACTTCTTTATAATAATTTTATAATTTTATCAAGTTTTCGGAAAGTGACGACGACGAACGACTTCATACATTAAAAGACTAGCTGCTACAGAAGCATTTAGAGAGTTTATATCTCCATACATTGGGATAGAGACAGTGAAATCGCATTTTTTTATAATATTATCTGTAGTTCCTTTGTTTTCACCACCAATTACTAGTGCAATAGGTCCACGCAAGTCTTCCCTAAAATAAGCTGGCCCTTTCATATTAGCACAAGCTACCCAAATATTGCGTTTTTTAAGATATTCAATAGTATTCACAATATTTGAAACACGTGCTATTTTCATGTTATTAATAGCTCCCGCACTAGCTTTTACGACAGCAGGGCCAAGACCTGCAGCACGTGAATTTGGAATAATAATTCCGTGAGCACCGCTTGCATACGCCGTTCTAATTATAGCACCTAAGTTATAAGGGTCTTCAATGTGATTAAGTACGATTATAAAAGGATATTCACCTTTATTTTCTGCATAGTTTACTATATCCGTGACTGAAGCGTATTCTACAGCTGGTAAAAATGCTAAAACTCCTTGATGGTTAGCGCCATCTGCAAGTTCATCTAATCTTTTTCTCGTTATTCGTTCTATTTTTATACCATGCTCTTTTGCTAAAGGAATTATAGAACGTACACTACCTACTAACTCACCTTCTTTAAGAAGTATTTTTTCTATTTGTTTACCAGACTGGATTGCCTCTATAATAGGATTTCTGCCAGCTAGTATAAATTTTTCTTTTTGTTCTTTTACTGATTTTTCCATAAAATTTCAAATAACTCCATCATTCTTTGTGTACTTTTTGTAAGATGTAAATAACCAAAAAGGGCTTCTACACCTGTTGAGTGCCTGTAATCTATTGTTTTTGCATTTTTCGCCTTATGATTTGTCGCAGCGTTTCTTCCACGTTTTAGGATACTTTGTTCTTCTTCTGTAGAAATTTCAAAAAGTATGTGATAAACAGAGGCTTGGGAAGTCGCACTAACATGATTTATAGCTTCTTTATGAAGCACATTTGGTTTTAATCCTTCTATAACTAGCCTTTCACGAACGAGTAAAGAAAGAACCGCATCTCCCATAAAAGCTAAAGAAACCGCACTTAGACCAATCACAAACTTCGTTTGTTGCTCACCCATGTAACCTAATTCATTAACTTTCATATTTATACTTCGTGCCTTCCCTAGTATCAATAAGAGTTATACCCTGTTCTTTTAAATCATTTCGGATTTTATCCGCTAAAGCAAAATCTTTATTTTTTTTCGCTTGCTCTCTTTGCTCAATAAAATCTTTAATATCCATTTCGTTAATACTAGCTTTGTATTCAGAAAACTTAAAGTTTATACCCAATATCTCGCACAATTCTATAACTAAACTTGGTCTAGCATCTAATTTATTAACAGCGGAAACAAGCTCAAATATAATAGCTATAGCATTGGCTGTATTAAAATCATCTTCCATCGCTTCTTCAAAACGCCTTCTATATTCCGAGAAATCTTCTTCGTTTTTGCCATCCGCTTCAATACAATTTCGTATACGTTCATATCCAGCAGAAGCTGCTTTCATAGCTTCGTCAGAAAAATTCATTTTACTTCCATAGTGTGAAGAAAGAAGAAAAAAGCGAATTATTTCATAGCTATACCGTTCTGCAACATCTCTAATCGTAAAAAAGTTTCCTAATGATTTACTCATTTTTTCCTCATTAATATTAACAAACTCATTGTGCATGAAAAAATTCGCAAAATCTGCATCATTTGCACAACAACTTTGTGCTATTTCATTTTCATGATGAGGAAAAAGTAAATCTATTCCACCGGCATGAATATCTATCGTTTCACCTAAATATTTTTTTGCCATAGCAGAACATTCAATATGCCAACCTGGTCTCCCCTGCCCCCAAGGACTTTCAAAGCTAGGCTCACCTTCTCTAGCATTTTTCCAAAGAGCAAAATCAGAAGAATGTTTTTTTAAAGAGTTTTCTTCCAAACGACTTACGTGTTCATCTTGTTTTTTCAAAGCACCGTAACCTTCATAGCTCGGAACATGAAAATAAACATCCCCATTTACTTCATAGGCATTGCCTTTTTTTATGAGAACGTCTATCATTTCTATAATTTCTTCCATTTCTTCTGTAACACGAGGGTTTTTAGTCTTGCCCATCAAGAGATTCAAACCTTTCATATCCGTTAAGGCTTCTTCTAAAAATTTTTCTGATACATCTCCACGAGCAATTATTTTATCATCAATATCAGTAAAATTTTGGACATAACTCACTTCGTAGTCGATATATTCTAAATATCTGCGAACTGTGTCAAAAATGACCATTGTCCTTGCATTACCTACGTGTAAATAATCATAAACAGTAGGTCCACATACATACATGCGGACCTTATTTGGTTCTATCGTATAAAAATCCTCTTTTTTTCTCGTTAATGAGTTATATATTTTAATTGGTTTCAATAGTACACACCGCCAATGCTTTTACTCCTAATTTTTCTCCTGTAAAGCCTAAATGTTCTTCTGTAGTTGCTTTAATATTAATTTGCTCAGGAGCAATTGCAAGAGTTTTTGCTAGATTGTTTTTAATTTGCCCTTTAAAGTTTGTAAGTTTTGGCGCTTGGGCAATTATAGTAGCATCTACATTTATAATTTTTGCTTTTATAATTTCCAGCGTTCTTTTCAGTAAAATTTGACTATCTATCCCCTTATAGTCATCTGAAGTATCTGGAAAATGGTCTCCTATATCGCCGCGTCCAGCAGCTCCTAAAAGAGCGTCTATTATCGCGTGTGTTAAAACATCTGCATCTGAATGGCCAGCAAGTCCCTTTTCATGTGTGATTTCCACGCCACCAAGAATTAATTTATATTCATATTCTAACCTATGAACATCATATCCTATACCTATTTTTATCATTTTTGCCTCTTCAATATTTCTGAAACAGAGTAGTAAAAGTTTTGTTCTTCATGTACAACGTTTGCAACGCTTTCTACTTTTTCAGTTTCTTCTTCAAATCTTTGTTCGAATCTTTCTTCTGTTTTTTGTTCAAACTTTTTTTCAGTTCTTTGTTGAAATACGTTGTCCTGGCCATAATCTATTTGATTATTTCTGAAAGCTTCTTGAATTTTTCTTAATTCTTCTAATTGTTCTGCGTCCATAATAACCTCCTAATCAATATTATTACTACTATAGTATATGATTAGAAAGACTTTTATGATTAATATATTGCACGATTAATCGCTCCATATATTCATAATGACTCCCTAAATTTTACGAGGTCTCTTATCTTTTATATTTTTTTACTTATCTAACAATTGCAAAGACTTTTCAACTACATTTCCTACAGTAAAACCATACTTTTTAAAAACTTCTTCAGCAGGACCACTATCCCCAAAGTTTTCCATAGCTATAACATCACCATCTAAACCTACATACTTATGCAAACCAAACGGGCTACCAGCTTCAATAGCTAAACGTGTACGAATAGATTTTGGCAAGATACTTTCTTTATATTCAGCAGACTGCTTTTCAAAAACTTCAAAGCTAGGAATACTAACAACTCTTGCGGAAATACCTTTTTCAGCTAGTTCATCGTAAGCATCATATGCAAGTTCCACTTCTGAACCTGTTGCAATTAATATAATTTCTGGATTTTCAGAATCACGAAGTATATAACCACCTTTTAATGCTTCTTTTCCAGTTTCAGCTAAAAGCTTTGTTTTCTGACGTGTTAAAACGATAGCAGTAGGGCCTTGGTTCTGTAAAGCATAAGCATAAGCTGCGGCAGTTTCTTTAGTGTCAGCAGGACGGAAAACGGTGTATCCAGGTATACTTCTTAAAGAAGCTAATTGCTCTATTGGTTGGTGAGTTGGTCCATCTTCACCTACACCTATAGAATCATGAGTAAGAATGCTAATTACTGGAATTTGCATTAAAGCAGAAAGACGTAAAGCTGCTTTTTTATAATCACTAAATACGAAGAAACCAGCAATATAAGGTCTTAACCCACCATATAAAAACATACCATTTGCAATTGCTGCCATTCCATGCTCACGAATTCCAAAATGCATATTGCTTCCCGCTTTGTTATTTTTTAAGAAACTTTCACGGTTTTTCATAACAGTTTTCGTAGAAGGTGATAAGTCCGCAGAGCCACCTATCAAGTTAGGAACAAGCTCTGCTAATTTATTAAGTATAACTTCTCCAGACTGGCGAGTAGCTAAATCTTCAGAATAGTTCCAATAGTCTTCATTATTTAAAAAATCTGGCACAGTCATATTTTGATAATTTAGCCAAAGTGCATAATCTTCTGGGAACTGCGTTTTATATTTTTCTAATAACTCTGTATATCGTTCTTTTGCATCACAAACTGAACCTCTTGCGTGATTGTAAACATCTTCATCAACATTGAAACTCTTTTCAACGTCAAATCCGAAATATTGTTTTGTAGTTTTAAGACCATCTTTGCCTAATGGTTCGCCATGAACTCCTGCTGTTCCAGCCTTTGGAGCACCATATCCTATTTGCGTTTTTATTTCTATTAAAGCAGGTCTTGGTGATTTTTTAGCAGCTTCAATAGCATTATTTATTTCTTCTATGTCATTTCCATCTTTTACGAAGAAAGTATCAAATTCATATGCTTCAAAACGCTTTCTAACATCCTCAGTGAAACTTATATTTGTATTTCCTTCTATCGTTATGTTGTTTGAATCGTAAAGAACTATCAACTTAGAAAGTCCTAAAGCACCTGCTAATGAAAGAGCTTCTGATGATACCCCTTCCTGTAAACAGCCATCTCCACAAGCTACATATGTGTAATTATTAACAAGAGCTAGATTTGGTTTGTTGAACTTTGCCGCTAAATGCTCTTCAGCAATCGCCATACCTACAGCACTTGCAATTCCCTGTCCTAAAGGGCCTGTTGTAACTTCTACACCTTTTGTATGGCCATATTCTGGATGACCTGGTGTTTCAGAACCCATTTGACGGAAATTTTTAAGCTCATTTAAACTTAAATCATATCCAAAAACGTGTAAAAGAGAGTATAATAAAGCTGAACCGTGACCAGCTGAAAGCACGAATCTATCTCTGCCTTGCCAATTTGGATTTTTAGGATCATGTTTTAGATGTTTTGCCCAAAGAGTATAAGCAGTTGGTGCTAAGCCTAGAGGTAAGCCAGGGTGACCAGAATTAGCAGCTTGTATCATGTCTACACTTAACATTCTTAATGTATTAATTGTCTTAGTTTCTAAGTTCATTCTTTTATTTTTCCTCCGATTTTTTCATAATTTTTTGATAGTCGTATTGCTATAGTATAGTTTACACTATTTCTAGGAAAATTGCAAGATGTTTTCTAAAATTTTTATAAGTTTTCGGTCTTTCATAAAGTGCTATATAAGAAAAATATGAAAAAAATCCTTGGCAGTAAAAGGCTTTTATATTTTGTATAGTTCAGATAAAATAGCTTCTAAAAGATTAGAGAGCAAAAAGCCAGATGAATTTATCTTCCACTCAGTTCAAGTAAAACCTAGATGATACAGTTCATGTAGTTACAGTTCATCCATTTACATTCCACTCAGTTCAAGTAAAACCTTTTTGACGTCGAAATTCTTCAAATATGTTAATAATTTGAATTTCATTCAATTCAAGTAAAATTATATATTTTCATCTAAATGGAATAGATTTAACACAATTTACATTCCACTCAGTTCAAGTAAAACTTATTTTTGAGAACACTCATGAGGCTATAATTGATAATTTACATTCCACTCAGTTCAAGTAAAACGAAAGGCTAGAAGATATGGTTGAAAGTATAAAAACAAAATTTACATTCCACTCAGTTCAAGTAAAACTTTCACCATTCCCATGGTGTATGTTTAAAGTGGCTCTATTTACATTCCACTCAGTTCAAGTAAAACGATTTCAACAAGAATATGCTCAACTAAGAAGATTTCAATTTACATTCCACTCAGTTCAAGTAAAACGAGAAGAGCTCAGATTTACATTCCACTCAGTTCAAGTAAAACAATCCCATATGATCCAACAAGAAAAGTGATTATATCATTTACATTCCACTCAGTTCAAGTAAAACAGAGAGTTTATTTGGAGTTTAAGCCATATTTTGAGAATTTACATTCCACTCAGTTCAAGTAAAACGTCCAACATTCCTATGACGTAAATCAGCTTCAACAAATATTTACATTCCACTCAGTTCAAGTAAAACGCAGTTTCTTTTATTAAATCTTCAAAAGTTTGTTTTTGATTTACATTCCACTCAGTTCAAGTAAAACGTAGATACTTATCACCATGTTTTATCAAGTTATGATAATTTACATTCCACTCAGTTCAAGTAAAACTGTATGTTGGAGTTTCCATAAGATTATAAAGTTTAACATTTACATTCCACTCAGTTCAAGTAAAACGGCTACATACTGCTGAGGGGGAACAGTTGGATGGCATATTTACATTCCACTCAGTTCAAGTAAAACCTTATGCGTACACAAAGTTTCCTCAGCACGATAGTTATTTACATTCCACTCAGTTCAAGTAAAACTTTTGAGGATTTGGAGATGGGAAATGTGGATAAGTTTTATTTACATTCCACTCAGTTCAAGTAAAACTGGTATAATGATATTATATAATTTAGGAGGTAGAAAGATTTACATTCCACTCAGTTCAAGTAAAACAATTTAAATCTCCCTTCTTTTTCTCCGATGTAGAAAATTTACATTCCACTCAGTTCAAGTAAAACGAACA